>Ga0196970_1000108_pt1 | contig 130153 bp, 125 predicted proteins | sample S1v_513CmetaG_FD_148672 | JGI IMG/M metagenome (GOLD analysis project Ga0196970, IMG submission 148672) | Soil microbial communities from Anza Borrego desert, Southern California, United States - S1+v_5-13C | ecosystem: Environmental > Terrestrial > Soil > Desert | place: USA: California... | reverse complement strand
GCCATCACCCGCTACATCCGCGCTCACAACAAGGCCGCCAAGCCCTTCGTCTGGACCAAGCCCGCTGACACCATCTTCACCAAACTCGACCGGCTGCCTGCACCTTCTGAATGAGTCAGTGCACTAGCCGCCGTTGCTTCGAAATTCGAAGCGCTTTGCACCGAAAGTCGTCGCACGCAAAAACATTTGCGGCGCGCAGGACACGGCGCAATACTTTTCGCGTAGACTGGTTGTGACACGTCCGATTGGAACAAGTCTTCGGCCACCAGCCGGGAAGACGGGGCCATCCCCTCGTCATTCCGGCCGGTCGGCGTGAAAACAACCGGCGGCGCATCGCGGCGCGCCGTGGCATAATCGGCGGCCCAGCCACCGCCGTCCGTGCTCCGTTCATGCGCCCGTCATTCCCTCTCGCCGTCCTGGCACTGCTGCTGTCCGCCGCCCCGGCGATGGCCGCCACCGTGTCGAGCGGCCAGGCCGAGGCCAAGGAGGCCGCGCGCGCCGGCAACTGCACGCCGACCAAAGTGGAGGTGATGCGCTACGGCCCCGGCCGCCAGAACGACGTGGTGTTCAAGATCAACTGCTCCGAGAACAAGGACGCCTTCGTGCTGGTGCAGTGCCGCGGCCGCAATTGCATCCTGCTGCGCTAATTCATTCGTTGTTAACGGCGCCGGCGTGCAATGGCGCCAGAAGAAGCGGCGCCTTGAAGGAGAGAGGAACGGTGGCGGCCATGAGGTCCCTGCGCGCGATGGTCCTGGTCCTGGCGGCGGCCCCGGCGCTGTCGGCGTGCTGGCCGTTGGGCGTCGCCGTCACCGCCACCGAATTCGGTTCGCTGAACACCACGAAGAAGACGCTGGGCGATCACGTCGTGTCCGGCGTCACCGGCCGCAATTGTTCCGTGATCAGCCTGGAGGAGACCGGGCAGTACTGCCCGGAGGAGGTCGTGGTCGACCGCTCCAACGTCTACTGCTACCGCACGCTGGCCGACGTCAACTGCCACTACATCCCCGACCCCTACAAGAACGGCCACACCGCGCTGGCGAGCCCGCCGCCGGTGCGCAAGCCGATCGAGCAGAAGGGCTGGTTCGACTGATCCGCCCGACCGGGTCAGCCCATCTTCTTGGCGGCGAAGGCCTTGGCGATGGCCATCATCGACTTCTCGTGGTTGACGCCCTGGGCGGCCGGGGCCGGTCGCGCGGGCGACGCCGCCGGCCGGGCCGGTGCCGCCGGCTCTTCGCCCATGCGGCTCAGCAGGCGCTCCAGCGCCTCGCGCGACATGGCGCCACCCGGAACGGCGCCGCCCGGCGCACCGGGGCGACCGGGCTGCGGGGCGCGTGCCGGGGTGGCGCTGGCTCCACGGCCGACGCGTTCGATGGCGGCGGCGGCGATCGCCTTCAGGAAGGGCTGCGCCATACCCAGCAGCAGGCGTTCGTCCTGCACCGCCCAGGCCATCAGCATCTGCTGCGCCACGGTCCGGCTGCCCTTGGCCGCCGTCAGGGCCTCGCGCACCTTGCCATCCACGTAGGACTCGCTCATCGAATCAGACCTCCACCACCGTCAGCGACTGTCGGCCTGAACGGTTAACAAAGCGTTGCCCCGCTGGCCGCCCAGCACCCCATTGCCCCGCCCGCGCGATTGGCCGATAGTGTCGCCATGCTGATCGAGACCTTCGCCGACCTGATCTGCCCTTGGTGCTACATCGGCAAGCACCGCCTGGTGCGGGCCCTGGCCGAACGGCCGCGCGTGCGGCCGGAGATGCGCTGGCAGCCCTTCCAGCTCAACCCCGACATGCCGCGCGGCGGCATGGAGCGCGACGCCTACCTCTCCGCCAAGTTCGGCGGGCCGGAGCGTGCGCGGCAGATCTACGCGGTGGTGGAGGAGACGGCGGAGCGCGACGGGCTGCCGCTCTATCTCGACCGCATCCGCCGCACGCCCAACACGCTGGACGCCCATCGCTCGATCCGCCTCGCCGCCCGCTACGGCCAGGGCGACGCCATGGCGGAGGCGCTGTTCCGCGCCTACTTCGCCGAGGGGCTGGACATCGGCGACCGCGACACGCTGGCCGCCACCGCCGCCGGCATCGGTCTGGATGACGCGGAGATGAAGGCGCTGCTGGCGTCCGACGCCGAATCGACCACCGTGCAGTCGGCCGACAAGCTGGCCCGGCAACTCGGCCTGCAGGCGGTCCCCTGCTACATCTTCGACCGCCGCTACGCGCTGTCCGGCGCACAGGAACCCAGCAGCTTCCTCCCCCTCCTCGACCTTTCGCTCGACGAATACGCCACCGCCGCCGTGTGATACGAACGGCGCAAGACCCGGAACCGCGCTTGCCGTGGGGATGTTCTGGCATGGGCGCAACCGGAAAAGGCCGCCTCCATGCCCCCCACCTCACGTGGCGACACCGCGTCCCTGCTTCAGGCGCGGCCCATCCCGGTGCCCCCGGCCTCCCCGCCCGCCCCGGCGCAGACGACGCTGATCGTGCTGGCGGTGGCGGTGGCGGCGCTCTATTTCGGGCGCGACCTGCTGGTGCCGCTGGCGCTCGCGGTGCTGCTCAGCTTCGTGCTGACGCCGATGGTCTCGCGGCTGCAGCGCCTGCGGCTCGGGCGGATCCCGTCGGTGCTGCTGTCCGTGGTGGTGGTGTTCCTGGCGCTCAGCGGCTTCGCCGTGGTCGTCGGCAGCCAGGTCGCCGACCTCGCCGGCAACCTGCCCCAGTACGAGCGCAACATCCGCGCCAAGGTCCATTCGGTGCAGGAGCAGGCGGCGGCCACCGGCGGCGGCGTCGTCAGCCGCGCCACCGCCATGTTCCGAGACCTGCGCGCCGAGATCGAGCGCCCGAACGGCCAACCTCCGGCCTCTGCCGCCGGCGCCTCCCCCGCTGGCCCCGCCACGGCGGCGCCCCCTCCCCCGCCCGTGCCCGTCGTGGTGCAGGAGCCCGACGCCAAGCCGCTGGAAATCGTGCAGCGGGTCCTGGGCCCCGTCGCCGGCCCGCTGGCCACCACCGGCATCGTCCTGGTCTTCACCATCTTCATGCTGCTCCAGCGCGAGGATTTGCGCGACCGGCTGATCCGCCTCGCCGGATCCGGCGACCTGTCGCGCACGACGGAGGCGATGAACGATGCCGCCGGCCGCGTCAGCCGCTACCTGTTCATGCAGGTGGTGGTGAACGTCACCTACGGCATCCCGATCGGCATCGGGCTGGCGCTGCTGGGGGTGCCGAACCCGCTGCTGTGGGGGATGATGGCGACCGTCCTGCGCTTCGTGCCTTTCCTCGGCCCGGTGATCGCCGCCAGCATGCCGATCCTCCTGTCCTTCGCGGTCGATCCCGGCTGGACGTTGCCGCTGCTCACCGTCGCGCTCTTCGTCGTGGTCGAGCTGTTCTCCAACAACGTGGTGGAGCCCTGGCTGTACGGCTCCGCCACCGGGCTGTCGCCGGTCGCCATCATCGTCGCCGCGGTGTTCTGGACGGCGCTGTGGGGGCCGGTTGGGCTCCTCCTGTCGACGCCGCTCACTGTCTGCCTCGTCGTTCTCGGCCGCTACGTGCCGCGCCTGCGCTTCCTCGACGTGATGTTCGGCGACCGCCCCGTGCTGCCCGACGAGGCCAAGGTCTACCAGCGCCTGCTCGCCCGCGACCCCGACGAGGCCGCCACGGTGTGCGAGGAGTTGCTTGAGGAACGCACGATCCCCGAACTCTACGACGGCGTCCTGCTGCCCGCCCTGTCGCTGGCCGAGCAGGATCGCCAGCGCGGCACCCTGGAGCCCGAGCGCCGCGCCGCCGTCGTCGAAGGCTTCGCCGAACTGTTCGACGCGCTGTCCGAACTGGGCGAACCGGCCGGAGAAGCACCCAAGGCCGCAGGCTCCATCCTCTGCGTCGGCGCCCGCAACGACCTGGACGAGGCGGCGGCCCGCCTGCTCGCCGACCTGTTGCGCCGCAACGGCGTCGACGCCGCGGTGGTGTCGTGCGAAACGGTGAGCCCACGCGTGATCTCCAGCCTGGGCACCAGCGGCGTCGCGGCGGTGGTGTTGTCCTACCTGAACCCGTCGGCGCTGCCGCACGCGCGCCGCATGGTGCGGCGTTTGCGGATGCACGTCGGCCCGCGCGTGCCGGTGCTCCTCGGCCTGTGGAGCGCCCACCCCGAGGCTGACGCTCCCGACCGCGCCACCGCCGAGACCGCCGCCGACCGCATCGCCACGAACCTGTCCGGCGCCGTCCTGCACCTGGAGGATCTGGGCGTCGTGGAAGCGAAGCCCGAGGTGGCGGAGGCGAAGGCCGAGGCGAAAGGGACGGGGTGAAACCTCCGCAGGTCTTCCCCCCGCCCGCCCGGCCACGCTACAAGTGCGGCATGACCTGCTTCGCCGCCATCGATTTCGAGACCGCCGACAACGGGCGGGACAGCGCCTGTTCCGTCGCCGTGGTGCTGGTGGAGGGCGGGCGGATCGTTGACCAGCTCTCCGTGCTGATCCGGCCGCCGCGCCGCACCTTTCTCTTCACGCACATCCACGGCCTGACCTGGAATCACTGCTGCGAACAGCCGGACTTCGCCGGGATCTGGCCGCAACTGGCACCGCTGCTGACGCGCGCCGAGATGCTGGTCGCCCACAACGCGCCGTTCGACAAGGGCGTGCTGAACGCCTGCTGCACCACGCACGGCCTGCCGAATCCGGCCAAGCCCTTCGCCTGCACCGTGCGCATCGCGCGCGCGGTGTGGAACCTCTACCCGACCAAGCTGCCGGACGTCTGCCGGCATCTGAACATCGCGCTCAAGCACCACGACGCGCTGTCCGACGCGCAGGCCTGCGCCGGCATCGCGCTGGCGGCCCTGCGCCAGGGCGTGGCACTGAAACCGTTCGCGCGATAAGCCGCGCGCAACGATCTGTCGCACCTCCGCTTCATGAATTTCCCGGTGTTTTAAGAATTGCTATACCGTGCGTGCGGATCCTGGTTCCACGACGACCGGAACGAGAGGGACCTCCAATGAGCGCCACGGAACTGGCCGGGTTAGGCAGCGCGGCTGCCAGCGCCGTGCCGACCACAAAGAACGCCTCGGTCAAGAAGGCCGATGACAAGCCGGCGACGGACAAGCCGGCGACGGACTCGTCGGGTGCCCCGGCGGCCAAGCAGGATCCCGCCTACACGCTCAGCCAGTCCGTGGAATCCCTGCTGGACGGCATCAACGGCAAAAAGGCGGCCGACCCCGCGCTCGCCCGCGCCCGTGAGGCGGAGCGGATCATGGCCGGCGTCCAGGCCATGAGCAAGGCGATCAGCGACGCGACCAGCAAGGCCATGGACCTGATCAAGGGCGACATGGGCAAGGTGCTGGGCGGCTTCGGCATGTCGGACGACGACGTGAACGCCATCCTCGGCGGCTTCGGCAAGCACATGCAGGACCAGTTCAAGAAATTCGACTTCAACAAGGTCGCCCTGGACGTCCAGCACTCCAGCATGAACATGACGCTCGAATCGCGCGGCATGGAGCTGGTGATCCAGGACGGCGACCGCTCGGTGCGCATCTCCTACGGCAAGTCGGAGCTGCACATGGAGATGGACGACCAGCGCCTGCAGGCCTCGCTCGACAAGGGCGGCAACTTCGACTTCAAGCTCGACCGCAGCAGCACCACGGTGGACGGCAAGGCGACCGGCATGATCGTCAAGGCCAACGGCTTCAGCGACGAGGAAATCCAGGGCATCGTCGACAAGCTGAACGGCATCATGGAGAAGGGCGGCCTGAACGGCCTCGCCGCCTTCAAGCCGGAAAAGGGCGCCGACGGCGTCACCCGCATGAAGGTCGACCTGTCCGTGCCCCTGCCCGACTTCACCAAGGACGCCGCCGCCACGACCAAGGGCGTCAACCTGACGGCGTAAGCAAAAGGAAGGCTCGTAGGTTGGGTTGAGCCGCAGGCGAAAACCCAACACCGCGGCACCGCGAAGACGTCGGGTTTTCGCCGGCGCTCAACCCGACCTACGGCTTCACCGCTGCACCACCGCCCGATCCACCGGCTTCGCCATGAACACCAGGCGGGCGGCACCGTTGGGCGTACGGTCGAACACGTGGTATCCAAGCCGCGCGTAGAAGGCCACGTTGTCGGCGAAGCGCTCGTCGGTGAACAGCCGCACCTCGGCCAACCCCTGCCGACGCGCCTCGGTCTCGGCGAACGCCATCAGCCTGCGGCCCAGGCCGCGCCCCTGGCTGTCCGGGTCCACCGCCACGTTCTCCACCAGCAGGTGGTCGCGCGCCGGCAACAGCTCCAGCACCGCCTCGATGCCGCCCTGCCCCTCCAGCACCCACACCGGGTGGTCGGCGACCGCCTCGGCGAAGTCGTCCGGCAGCGGGCGCGGCTCCGTCCCGGCGACCGGCACCCAGCGCGCGTAGGCACGCCGCACGAGGTCGGCGATGGCCTCCGCGTCGCCCGGCCCGGCGCGACGAATGCGGCGCATCAGCCCCGTCGAATCCGGCATGTCTTCTCCAGTGTGGTGACCGCGCGCTCCACGTCGGCGGAGCGCACGAGCAGATAGTCGGTGTCGAACGTGGACAGCGCGAAGATGGACACGCCCGCTTCCGCCAGCGGCACTGCCAGCCCCGCCAGGATGCCGGTCAGCGCGAAGTCCAGCGGCCCGTCCACCTTGAACGCGCGCCAGCCGCGCTCGGCCCGCACCTCCTCCGGCACGCGGCATTCCGGGCAGACCACCGACAGTTCCTCGGCCGTGCGCGTCACGCTGACCAGCGGATCGCTCCAGTCCACCCAGGGCGGCACGCCCTGCCCGGCCTCCAGCCGCGCCACCGCCAGCGTATCGGGCAGCAGCATCAGGCCCAGCGGGTCGGGTTCCGGCGGCAGCATCACCGCCTCCAGCATGGCGGCGTCCACCTGCACGGGCTTCAGGATCCGCCGCGCCCGCGCTGCCAGCGACGGAATGCCGGAGCGCAGCGCCGCGCGGATCATGTCGGCCGCCATGTCGCGCAGCAGCGGATTCTGCTCGGCCAGATCCACCATGCCTTGCAACGCGGACGTTCGGACGATGCGGCTCTCCGCCCTGCGGAACCATGCGCTCATAAGCGACGCCGCGTGCCAGCGCTGCGGCTCGGTCAGGGCCAGCCGCGGCAGGATCTGCGCCAGATGCCAGCGCACCTCCGCCTGTTCGATCACCGCCCCCTCGGTCAGCAGCCGTTCGGCCCAGGGGGTGAGATCGTGGGTGCGCGACACGCGTTCCAGCGCGTCGGCGGCGCGCATGCGCACACCGGCGTGCCCGTCGAACAGGCAGTCCACCAGTCCCGGCAGTTGCGCCGGATCGAGCAGCACGGACTCCGCCACCCCCGGAGCCGAGCCCACGGTGCGCCGGTCGCCCTTGCGCAGGCGCTCCGCGAGCGTCAGGGACATGTCAGCGCCGGCCCGGCGGCACGAAACGCCCGAGCTTCGATCCCACCTTCAGCGCGTTCGGCCGCGGCGGCGGGGGCGGCGGGGCGGCGGGCTTCGGCAGGGCCTCCGCCTTCGGCACCTCGCCGCCGGCCGCCATGTCGGCCAGCGCCTTCAGCAGCCGCTTCACGCCGGTGACGCGCAGCGCCTCGTCGTCCCACACGCGGGTGTAGACCAGCTTGTGGTCCGGGCGCAGCTTCATCAGCCCGCCCTGGTTGGCGATGAAGGCCACCAGCTTGTCGGGCCGGGCGTAGGTGTTCTTGTGGAAGGACAGCACCGCGCCCTTCGGCCCGGCGTCCACCCGGTCCACCCCGGCCTGGCGGCAGAGCTGCTTGATGGTAACGATGTCCAGCAGGTTCTCCACCTCCGCCGGCAGCTTGCCGAAGCGGTCGATCAGCTCGGCCGCGAAGGCGTCGATCTCCGCCCGGTCGACCAGCTCGGCGATGCGGCGGTACAAGGAAAGCCGAACGGTAAGGTCGGCGACGTATTCCTCCGGGATCAGCACGGCGTTGCCCAGGTTGATGGTCGGCGTCCATTCCTCGGCCGCTTCCGGCGCCTCCTGCCCGAAGCCGGCGCGGGCGTTGGCGACCGCCTCCTCCAGCATGTGCTGGTAGAGTTCCACGCCCACCTCGCGCACGTGCCCCGACTGCTCCTCGCCCAGCAGGTTGCCGGCCCCGCGGATGTCCATGTCGTGGCTGGCAAGCTGGAAGCCCGCGCCCAGGCTGTCCAGCGTCTCGATCACGTGCAGCCGCTGCTGCGCCGTGGTGGAGAGAACCTTGTTCGGCGCGTAGGTCAGGTACGCGTACCCCCGCACCTTCGACCGCCCGACGCGCCCGCGGATCTGGTAGAGCTGCGCCAGACCGAACAGGTCGGCGCGGTGGACGATCATCGTGTTGGCCGTCGGGATGTCCAGGCCGCTCTCGATGATGTTGGTGGCCAGCAGCACCTCGAACTTGCCCTCATCGAAGGCGGTCATCACGTCTTCGAGTTCCGATGCCGGCATCTGCCCGTGCGCGGTGACGATCTTCACTTCCGGCACCAGCTCCCGCACCCGCTCCGCCACCTTGGGCAGGTCCTCGACGCGCGGGCAGACATAGAAGGTCTGGCCGCCGCGGTAGTGCTCGCGCAGGATCGCCTCGCGGATCACCACGGGATCATACGGCAGCACGAAGGTGCGCACCGCCAGCCGGTCGACCGGCGGCGTCGCGATCAGCGACAGCTCCCGCACGCCAGCCAGCGCCATCTGCAGCGTGCGCGGGATCGGCGTGGCGGTCAGCGTCAGCACGTGCACGTCGGCGCGCAGCTCCTTCAGCCGCTCCTTCTGCTTGACGCCGAAGTGCTGCTCCTCGTCCACGATGACCATGCCCAGCCGCTTGAACTGGATGCCCTTGCCCAGCAGCGCGTGGGTGCCCACGACGATGTCCACCGTGCCCTCGGCCAGCTCCTGCTTGATCTTCGTCTGCTCCTTCGGCGTCACCATGCGCGAGAGCTGCTGGATGCGGATCGGCAGCCCGGCGAAGCGCGTCGTGAACGTCTTGAAATGCTGGCGCGCGAGCAATGTGGTCGGCACCACCACCGCCACCTGCTGTCCCGACATGGCGACGATGAAGGCGGCGCGCAGCGCCACCTCCGTCTTGCCGAACCCCACGTCGCCGCACACCAGCCGGTCCATCGGCTTGCCGGACGACAGGTCGGTGAACACCTCCTCGATGGCCTTGAGCTGGTCGTCCGTCTCGGGATAGGGGAACCGCGCCGCGAACTCCTGATAGACACCCTCCGGCGTCATCACCGGCTCGGCCCGCTTCAGCTCGCGCTCGGCGGCGATCTTGAGCAGCGCCTCGGCCATGTCCTTCAGACGCTTCTTGACGCGCGCCTTGCGTCCCTGCCAGCCGGCCCCGCCCAGCTTGTCGAGCTGCGCGCCCGCGTCCTCGCTGCCGTAGCGCGACAGCACCTCGATGTTCTCGACCGGCACGTACAGCTTGTCGCCGCCCTCGTACACCAGGCGCAGGCAGTCGTGCGGCGCCCCGGACACGGTCAGCGTCTCCAGCCCGTCGTAACGCCCGATGCCGTGGTCCACGTGCACCACGAGGTCGCCGGCGTTCAGCGCCGTGTGCTCGGCGATGAAGTTGGCCGACTTGCGCTTCTTCTTGGCGGGGCGGACCATGCGGTCGCCCAGGATGTCCTGTTCGGTGATCACCGCCATGTCGGGGGCCGAGAACCCGTGCTCGATCCCCAGCACCACCATGCCGGTGACGTGGCGATCGAAGCGGCGGACGTCGGCGATGGTCTCCGCCGGCTCCAGCCCGTCGATGCCGTGGTCGGCCAGCACGCTCATCAGCCGATCGCGCGACCCGGCCGAGTACCCCGCCACCAGCACCTTGCGCCCGTCCGCGCGCAACGCCCGGATGTGCCCCTTCACCGCGTCGAACACGTTGACGTCCGGCCGCGCCCGCTCCTCCGCGAAGTCGTGCCCGCGCCGCCCGCCGGCGTCCGCCGTGCCCATGATGCCCGGCGGCGTCGCGAAGGGCTGGAGCTGCGCCACCGGGCGCTCGCGCAACAGCGCGTCCCACTGGCTCCTGTCGAGGAACAGCATGCCCGGCGGGATCGGCTTGTAGGCCGGCTGCCCCGCCTTCTTGGTGGCCGTCACCATGGCCGCGCGCGTCTGGTGGAAGTCCTCCACCTGGGTCAGGCGCTGGTCGCGCGACTCCTCCGCCTGATGGTCCAGCGAGACGATGGCCTTGGGCATGTAGTCCAGCAGCGTGTCCATGCCGTCGTGGAACAGCGGCAGCCAATGCTCCATGCCGCCGTGCTTGCGCCCGGCCGAGATCGCCTCGTAAAGCGGATCGTCGTCGGTGACCGCGCCGAACAGCTCCCGATAGCCGGAGCGGAAGCGGGCGATCCCCGCCTCGTCCAGGAACACCTCCGACACCGGTTTCAGCACCAGCCCGTCGCGCTTCTCCGTGGTGCGCTGGGTCATCGGGTCGAAGGCGCGCACGCCGTCCAGTTCGTCGCCGAACAGGTCCAGGCGCACCGGCTCCTCCGTGCCCGGCGGGAACAGGTCGACGATGCCGCCGCGGATGGCGAACTCGCCCGGCTCGCGCACCGTCTGCGCCCGCGTGTAGCCATTGTTGGCCAGGGTGCGCTGCAGCTTCTCCAGGTCGATGCGGTCGCCGATCTTCGCCGTGAACGTCGCATGCTTGAACGCCCCGCGCGGCGGCACCTTCTGCAACAGCGCGTTGACCGTCGTCAGCACCACGTGCGGCCCCATGCCCTCGCGCCGGTCCAGCAGGCGGGTCAGCGTGTCGATGCGCCGCGCCACGATCTCGCCGTTCGGCGACACGCGGTCATAGGGCAGGCAATCCCACGCCGGGAACGCCAGCACCTCGACGTCGGGCGCGAAGAAGGCCAGCGCCTCCGCCAGCCGCGCCGTGCGCACGTCGTCCAGAGCCACGTGCACGAGGCCGTAGAGCCCGGCGCGCTTGGCGAGTTCGGCGAGGATGCGGGCGTCTTGCCCTTCCGGCGCGCCGCCGATCAGCAGGCGGGCGGCGCGACCGGGCTGCAGGTCGAACTTGATCACGGCACCACCGGGGTAAGAAGCAAGGAGCGTCAGCCGCGCGAGCGTTCGTCGGCGCGGAAATCCATCAACAGGCGCATGACGTCATGGTCATGCTCCGCCGGCACCGGCAGCGCGCCGATGATCCAGTTGTAGACGTCCACGTCCGGCAGATCGAGAACGGCCTGGAAGCGGTCCATCTGCTCGGCCGTCATGGCGTCGACGTGATGGTCGGCGAAACGGCCTATCAGGAAATCCAGCTCCCGCGTGCCGCGATGCCACGCGCGGAACTTCACCTGCTTGCGCCGCACGGCCAGCGGATCGGCCACGGATTCGGAGACGTTGTCGGTCATCACCATCGACACCAAAAGCCCCTGGTCCCACCAGGGGACAGGGGTGCGTTGATACATTGCCCGCATCCTGCACGCCCTGGCGCGGCGAGGCAAGGGCGCCGGGCTCGCCGACGCCTCCCGCGGCCGCGTCGGCACGCGTCAAACGCATACCCCGATATGCAAGCCATGCGGATTTAGCCTGTCTTTCTGAAACATTCGCCATATATCTTGGGTTATGGTTTCGAGTGCGCATCAATTCAACGGTCACCCTCACCTCCGGCCCGCCGGCGTGCCGGGCCGACCTCGCAAGGAAGGGACAAGACATGGCTCGCTGGTTATCCAACCTCACGCTTTCCACCAAGATCCTGCTGCCCGTTGGAGTCTTGGTGCTGGCCTTCGCCATCACGGTCGGGGTCGCGCTGAACGGCATCGGCCATATTCGCGAGACGACCAACGTCCTTGTCGACGTGACCGCCCGGCGCCTGGAACTGGCGCTTCGCCTGCAGGCCGACCTCAACAACGCCGCCGTGAACGAGAAGAACACCATCCTTGAAACCAAGCAGGCGGAGATGGCCGCCTATCACGACGCCTATAAGAAGAGCATCGCCTCCGCCCTCTCCCAGGCGGATGCCCTGCTGGCCTTGGCGACGGCGCCGGACCGCCGCGCCATCGCCCAGACGCTCAAGGACACGGTCGTCGAGTACGACCGTGTGGCCAGCGCGGCCATCAGGCACACACTGGCCAACGACAACGACGCTGCCTTCAAGCTCTCCTCCACCGAGGGGCGCGTGGCGCGCGGCAAGGCGGTCGAAGCCACCGAGGCGCGCGTCAAGGTCAACAAGACCGAAATGAGCCGGGCGGAGCAGGAACTGGACGCGATCGCCGGCACCGTCCGCACCACCCAGATCGCCGTGGCCGTCGGCGGCCTCGCCATCGCGCTGACGTTACTCCTGCTGATCGTCCGCCGCGTCATCGTCCACCCGATGGAAAACGTGGTCACGGCCATGGAGCGGCTGACCCGGAACGACCTGACCACCCCGGTGGAAGGCGCCGAGCGCGCCGACGAGGTCGGCAAGCTGGCGCGCGCCCTCCAGGTCTTCAAGGACAGCGCCATCGAGCGCGCCCGCCTGGAGCAGGAGCAGGCCGCGGAACGCGTGGCGAAGGAACAGCGCACGGCGGCCGTCGAGACCCTCATCCGCGGCTTCGACCGCACGGTGTCGGCCGTGCTCGGCGGCGTCGCCTCAGCCTCCACCGAGTTGAGCAAGACGGCCGAGAGCATGGCCGCCCTGGCGGAGCAGACCAACCGGCAGGCCACCGCCTCCGCCGCCGCGGCCGAGCAGACCTCGGCCAACGTGCAGACGGTCGCCTCCGCCACCGAGGAGATGTCGGCCTCGATCCAGGAGATCAGCCGGCAGGTGACGCGCTCCAACGAGATCGCCACGCAGGCGGTGGGCGAGGCCCATCGGACCACCGGCTCGGTGCGCGACCTCGCGCAGGCGGCGGGCCGCATCGACGAGGTGGTCAAGCTGATCCAGAACATCGCCAGCCAGACCAACCTGCTGGCCCTCAACGCCACCATCGAGGCGGCGCGCGCGGGCGAGGCCGGCAAGGGCTTCGCCGTCGTCGCCTCCGAAGTGAAGGCGCTGGCCAACCAGACCGGTAAGGCGACCGAGGACATCGCCGCCCAGATCGCCTCGGTTCAGGCCGCGACGCAGGGCACGGTCAGCGCCATCGAGGGGATCGGCAACACCATCACCACAATGAACCAGATCGCCTCGACCATCGCCGCCGCCATCGAGGAGCAGAACGCCACCACCTCGGAGATCACCCGCAACGTCCAGCAGGCCGCGCAGGGCACCGAACAGGTCAGCGGCACCGTCATCCAGGTCAACCAGGCCGCCACGCAGACCGGCGCCGCCGCCAGCCAGGTTCTGTCCGCCTCCAGCGAACTGTCCCGCCAGGCCGAGGACCTGCGCCGCGAGGTCGAAAGCTTCCTCGCCGCGATCCGGGCGGCCTGACGGACCGCCCGCAGGGGAGAGTCGCAAGGGGGCCAGCCCCCTTGCATCCCCCGCCGGGGCCGACGGCCCCGGACCCCGTATGTGAAAGCATCGCCCCTCACCACTCCCGCCCCGGGACAGGTTGGCTTGCGCTGCCCCTCGCACCCGCTCCGGCATCCGCCCGACGCCGCGTGCGCGGCGCTCCCCAATGATACCGGCCAGCGGAAACGCTGACTCACCGAGAGGGATTCCCAAGGCCGGCGATCCGTGATTCGATTCCCCGTCCACGGCGGGGAGGAGCCAATGCCAGCGGCGTTGCCGATCCGGGAAGACCTGAGCGCCAGTGAGTTGCGCGCGCTGGCGCGGCGCGAGAGCAAAGGGCGGGTTGCGGCGCGGATGTTCGCTATCGCCCATGCCCTGGATGGGGTGAGCCGGGCGGAGGCGGCGCGGCTGGCCGGCATGGACCGTCAAGCCCTGCGCGATGCGGTGGTCCGCTACAACGCCGAAGGCGTGGCCGGGCTTTATGATCGCCCGCTGCCCGGCCGGCCGGAATGGCTGAGCGAGGGCGAGCAGGCGGCGCTCACGGCCCTGATCCTCGCCGGCCCTGATCCGAAGCGGCACGGCTGCGTCGAGTGGACCCTGCCGGTCCTGTGCGAGGTGATCTCCGAGCGCTTCGGCAAGACGCTGCACCCGGCCAGCTTGTCGCGCATCGTGCGGCGGCTGAACCTGTCGAAGCAGAAGACGCGGCCCCGCCACCCGCAGTCCGACGCCAAGGCCCAGGCCGCCTTCCAAAAAAGGGGCTGCGCGAAGCGCTGAAGGCCACCGCTGCGGCGCACCCTGGACGCCGCCTCCAGCTCTGGTTCCAGGATGAAGCGCGCATCGGTCAGAAGGGCCGCACCGCGCATCGCTGGTGGGTGCGCGGGCAGCGTCCGCTCGGGTTGTGCGACAGGCGCTTCACCTCGGCCTATCTCTACGCCGCGGTTTGCCCAGCCAGCGGCGCCGACTTCGCGCTGGTGATGCCGACCGTCTCCACCGCCGCCATGAGCCTGTTCCTGGACGGCTTCTCCCGGACCCTGGAGCCGGACGTCCAGGCCGTGCTGGTGCTCGACCAGGCGGGATGGCACGGCTCCCGGGCGCTGGCTGTGCCGGACAACGTCACGCTGGTGCCATTGCCGCCTTACAGTCCCGAACTGAACCCCGTGGAGCGCGTCTGGCTGTACCTGCGGGAGCGCTTTCTCTCTCATCAGATCCTGGACGACTACGACGCCGTCGTCCAAGCCTGCTGTGACGCCTGGATCGCCCTCACCGCAACGCCGGGCCGCCTCCGCTCCCTCACCAGCTATCCGTGGCTCCCATGTGTCAATGCTTAGGCTCGGCGGTATGATACCCCCCTCCTCCGGGCGTATCGCCGTGTTTCATCCGGTAACATTTGCCCTGTCGGCCGCCCTACCGGCGGGGGTCGTTGAGGTCGTCCAGGTCGAAGGGCACGGGGCCGGGCGGCGGGCGCGGGGCGGGGCGCGCGGGGATCATGTCGCCCAGGCGCGCGTAGGCCTGATGGCGGAACAGGTCCAGCAGGTGCGTCACCTCGTCGGACGGCTTGCCGATGCCGCGCAGGACGGTGCCGCCCAATTGCAGGCTGGCCTCCACCACCTCGGGCACCACCACGGTGGCGCCGGCCTTTTCCAGCTTCTCGCTGTGGCTGCCGTCGCGGGCGCGGACCACGATGGTCAGGTCCGGGCGCTGGCGGCGCAGGGCCAGGACGGCGCGCTCGGCGGCGCTGGGGTGGTCCAGCGTCACCACGGCGGCGCGGGCGCGGGCGGCGCCGGCGGCGCGCAGCACGTCGGGGCGGGCGGCGTCGCCGTAATAGACGGGCAGGTCGCGCGCCCGCCCCTCGGTCACGCGCTTGGGCTCCAGGTCCAGCGCCACCCAGGCGACTCCGTTGGCCTCCAGGAGGCGCGCCAGGGTCTGGCCGACGCGGCCGAATCCGGCGATCAGCACATGGCCCTGCAGGTCGCCGGTCTCCTCCCGCATCTGCTGGAGGGATTCGGTGGGCGGCACGGTCAGCGCCTGTCCCAAGCGGCGGGCGCCGGCCATCAGGAAGGGCGTGGCGGCCATGGACAGCGCCACCACGGCCAGCAGCAACTGCGCGGTGTCGGCCGGCAGCACGCCCTGGCCGCGGGCAAGGTCGAACAGCACGAAGGCGAACTCGCCGCCCTGGCTCAGCGTCAGCGCCACCTGCACCGACAGGCTGGGCGCCAGCCCGAACAGCCGGCACAGGGCCGCCAGCACCGCCGCCTTCACCGCCACCAGCGCCAGCAGCAGGGCCAGCACCAGCCACCATTCGCGAAAGACCAGCGACAGGTCGATGGTCATACCGACGGTCATGAAGAACAGCGCCAGCAGGGTGCCGCGGAACGGCTCGATGTCGGCCTCGACCTGATGGCGGTACTCGGTCTCGGCGATGACGAGGCCGGCCAGGAAGGCACCCAGCGCCATCGACAGGCCGGCCTGCTCGGTGATCCAGCCCACGCCCAGCACGATCAGCAGGGTGACGCCGGTGAACAGTTCCGGGCTGCGGGCGGCGGCGACATTGCGCAGGGCCGGGCGCAGCAGCAGGCGGCCGATGACGACGATGGCGAGCAGCGCCGCCACCGCCTTGACCGCCGCGAGGCCCAGCGCCGCCCCCACCTCCGTCTGGTACGAACCCAGCAGCGGCACCAGCGTCAGCAGCGGTACGACGGCGAGGTCCTGCATCAGCAGCACGGCGAAGGTGACGCGGCCGTGCCGGGCCGTCAGCTCGTTGCGCTCCAGCAGGATCTGGATGACGATGGCGGTGGACGACAGGGCGAGGCCCCCGGCCGCCACCAGCGCCGCCGCGCTGTCCAGCCCCAGCGCCAGCCCGCCGGCCCACAGCACCGCGGCGGTGATGGTGACCTGAAGGGTTCCCAGGCCGAAGACCAGCCGGCGCATCACCGACAGGCGCTCGATCGACAGCTCCAGCCCGATGGCGAACAGCAGGAAGACGACGCCGAAGTGGGCCAGCGTCGCCGCGTCGTCCGGCGATCCGATGATGCCCAGGGCGTGCGGCCCGATCATCACGCCGGCCACGAGGTAGCCCAGGACCGGGCTGGACTTCAGGCGCTGGAACAGCGGCACCACCAGCACCGCCGCCAGCAGGATGATCAGGACGTCTTGCAGAGCCGTGGTGTGCATCAGGCCCGCACCTCGGCGACCAGCGCTTCCAGCCGGGCAAGGTCGCGGATGACCAGGGCGTCGGCCGTGCGCTCGACGATGCCGTCGCGGGCAAGGTCGTTCAGCACGCGGGCCACCGTCTCGCGCGTTGTGCTGACGCGCGCACCCAGGTCGCCGTGCACGGGGATGGGGCGCAGGATCGCCGTGCCGTCCGGCCGGCGGTTGCGCCGGGCGAGGCGCAGCAGCTCGGCGTGGACGCGGTTGTTAGCGCCGAGCGTGCTCAGCTCCATCACGCGTTCGGTGGCGCGCCGGGCGATGCCGGACAGGCGCCGCATGACGGCCAGCGCCACCCGCGGGTCGCCCGTCGCCACGTCCAGGAAAGCGCGCACGCCCAGGAAGGCGATCAGCGTGCCGTCCTCCAGCGCCTCCACGGCGGCCGAGCGCGGCTGGCCGTCGACGGCCGCCATCTCGCCCACCGTGCCGCCGGCGCCGATGTCGTCGAAGCTGATCTCCCGGCCCGACGCAGAGTGGCTGACCACCCGCACCGTCCCCTCCACGATGAAGCACACGTCGCGGCTGTCGGCGTGCTGGTCCAGGATCTGCTCACCCGCCGAGAAGCGGCGCCAGCGGCACAGGCGCGCCAGTTCGGCGCGGCGCGGCGGCGGCAGGGGCGTCAGCAGCTCGATGCGGTCGAGCGTGGCGTGGAAGGCCTCGGTCACCGGCCCCTCTCTCCCTGGTGCTGGGTTGGTTGCCATCGTTCTTACCACCAATGCGCGTTGTGACCAAAGGGCGGCGCTAACCTCCCCTTAACCCGCCGGGCCGGAAAACCAGAGGGCACGCGACACCGGAGCCTGGACCCATGCCGATCATCCCGACCGCCGACCGCATCGATATGCAGCGCCTGCTGTCGGTGGTGGCCATTCCCTTCGCTGCCGCGCTCGCCATGGCGACCGCCGTCGCCGCCACCGGCGGCTCGATCGACCGCATCGCCGAGGCCGGCGGGGCGACGCCGTTCCTGCTGAACTTCGTGAAGTTCTGCTATCTCGCGGTCAGCATGGCGCACCTGTCCGGCGCGCTGGCGGAGCGGATGAACGGCGGCCTGCCGGCCGGCCTGTGGCTCGACGAGGTGGACGGTTCCGAACCGGCCCCAGCCGGGACCGACCCGTTCTGGCACGCCTTCCCCAACCACGTGGACGGGGCGGCCATCGCCATGCTGGTCACGCTGCTCTGCTGGCTGTTGGGCTGACGCGCGGGGCCAGGGCGGCCTCCTCCACGCGGATGCGGTGCCAGGTCAGCGGCACGTTCAGCAGCGAGAAGGCCAGCGCCAGCCCGACCTCCCCGAAGGCCAGCGGCAGCGCCGCCAGCTCTCCCGCCACGATCAAATAGTTCGGGTGCCGCACCCAGCGGTACGGTCCCCGCCGCACCAGCGGCGCTCCCGGCAGGGTGAGGATTCGCGTCGTCCAGAACCGTCCCAACGACGCGATGACCCAAATCCGGCCCGCCTGCAGCGCCACGAACAGCGCCAGCAGCCACGGGTTCACCGCCGCCCCGGCCGGCGTCAGCACGAACAGGCTCGCCAGCCAGCCGCCGTGCAGCAGGACGAACAGCGGGTAGTGCCCCGCCCCCACCTCCCGCGCGCCCTCGGCCGTCAGCCGACGGGTGTTGCGCGCGGCGAGCATCAGCTCCCCCAACCGCTGGAGCGCCACCAGCAGAACGATGACCTGCGGCCAGCCCACGCCTACACCTCCAGCAGCAGGAAGGCGGCGGTGAAGCCGGGCCCCAGCGCGCTCATCAATTGAAGCCCGCTCACCCCGGCCGCCAGCCGCCGCTCCAGCACGAACATGACGCTGGCCGCCGACATGTTGCCGCAGTCGCGCAGAACCGCCCAGGCGTCCGCCAACCCCTCGCCGGCCGGCGCCATTGCCTCCTCGATGGCATGCAGGACCTTGGCGCCGCCGGGATGGCAGACCAGCCCGGCAAGGTCGCCCACAGCCACCCCGTGCCGCGCCAGGAAGCCGTCGGCCACATCCCGCATGCGGGTGCGGATCAGTTCCGGGATGTCCTGCGCGAAGACGACGCCCAATCCGTCATCCTCCACCCGCCAGCCCATCACCCGCCGGGTGCCGGGCCAGGTATGCTCTCCGCTGCCAAGAACCGCCGGCCCGATGCCCGTTTCGTCCATCCGCACCACAGCGGCGGCGGCGCCGTCGGCGAACAGGGCGCTGGCCACCACGTTGGTGGGCGTCGCCTCACCGCTGCGGAAGGCCAGGGTGCACAGCTCGACCACCAGGAACAGCACGTTGGCCCCCGGCATGGCGCGGGCCAGCGTGGCGGCGCGCGCCACCCCCAGCACACCGCCGGCACAGCCCAGGCCGAACACCGGCAGCCGCACCGTGTCGGGGCGGAAGCCCATGCGCTCCAGCAGCAGCGCGTCCAGGCTGGGCGTGGCGATGCCGGTGGTCGAGGCGCAGACGATGGCGTCCACCGCATCCGGCCGCAGCCCGGCCCGCGCCAGCGCTTGCCCCGCCGCGTCTTCCAGAAGACCCAGCGCGCCGGCCTCGTAGGCGGCGGCGCGCTCGGCCCAGCCGCGCGGCTGCAAATACCAGTCGATCGGCATCACCGCGTGGCGCGTCTCGATGCCGGTGTTGGGGAAGACGGGCGCCAGCCGGTCGAAGTCGCGCATGCGCCCAGCGAACACGGCGCGGGCAGCGGCCAGCGTGTCGTCCTGGGTAAGCCGGTGCGGCGGCAGCGCCGTCGCCACCGCGAGCAGTCGGGGTGTGTTGGTCATCATTCCTAATCTGTGGTGTCGCCGCGCCGCCGCCATTCCCCCTGTTGGGCGATCCGACGCCTGTACTACGCCGCGCGGCAATGATCGCGGTTGAGCGCCCCGGCGTCCTGTATCACTATGGAGCGCATACGATTTTTCGCGCGAATTTCGGGGATGGCCGGTGACGACGACCGACGAGCACGATGCCGACGACACGCCCCCGCGCCCGCCGCGGCGGAAAGGCATCGGCCTGATGGCCCGGCTGCGCGCCTATTTCCTGGCCGGCGTGCTGGTGACGGCGCCGACGGCGATCACCGTTTATCTGGCGTGGTGGATCATCTCCTGGATCGACGGATGGGTGCGGCCGCTGATCCCCGCTGCCTACAACCCGGAGCAGTTCCTGCCCTTCACCATTCCCGGCATCGGGCTGGTGGTGGTGATCATCGTGCTGACGCTGGTGGGCGCGTTCGCCGCCGGCTACGTCGGCCGTCTCGTGCTGCGCATCGGCGAAGGGGCGTTCGCCCGCATGCCGGTGGTGCGCAGCGTCTACAGCGCCGTGAAGCAGATCATGGAGACGGTGCTCGCCAACAAGTCGAGCGCCTTCCGCGAGGTCGTGATGATCGAATACCCGCGCAAGGGCCTGTGGTCCCTGGGCTTCATCACCGGCCCCGCGCACCCCGAGGTGCAGCGCACCAACCCGGAGGAGATGGTCAACGTCTTCATCCCCTGCGCGCCGCCCACCGCCGGCTACATGGTGTTCGTGCCGCGCCGGGAGTTGACGGTGCTGGACATGACGGTGGAGGACGGGCTGAAGCTGGTCGTTTCCGCCGGCATCGTCAGCCCGCCCGACCGCAAGCCGCGCGAGGTGCCGGTGGCGGAGCGCCTGCGTGCCTGACCGTCACCCCGACCGCAGCGTCTTCGCCGCCGCGTCCCGCTCGAACAGGTAGAGCAGCGTCCGCAGCGCCTGCCCGCGCGGGGTGGCCAAATCGGGGTCGCGGTCGACGATCAGGCGGGCGTCGTCGCGGGCGACGGCCAACAACTCGCCATGCTCGGCCAGATCGGCAAGGCGGAACTCCGGCAGGCCGGACTGGCGGGTGCCCAGCACCTCGCCCGCACCACGCAGGCGCAGGTCCTCCTCGGCGATGACGAAGCCGTCCTCGGTGTCGCGGATGGTCTTCAGGCGCGCGCGCGCCGTCTCCGTCAGATGCGGGTCGAACAGCAGCACGCAGGTGGACGGCTTGTCGCCGCGCCCCACCCGGCCGCGCAACTGGTGAAGCTGGGCGAGGCCGAAGCGCTCGGCATGCTCGACCACCATGACGGTGGCCTCGGGCACGTTGACGCCCACCTCGATCACGGTGGTGGCGACCAGGACGTCCAGGCGGCCCTCGGCAAAGGCGGTCATCACCGCGTCCTTGTCGGGGCCGCGCATCTTGCCGTGCACCAGCCCGACGCGGTCGCCGAAGGTGGCGCGCAGGAAGGCGTGCCGCTCGGTGGCGGCGGCGAGGTCGAGTTGCTCGGATTCGTCCACCAGCGGGCACACCCAATAAGCGCGGGCACCCTCCGCCACCTTCCGGCGGATGCCCGCCGCCACCTCCTCCAGCCGGTCGAGCGCCACGGTGACGGTCTGCACCGGCTTGCGCCCCGCCGGCTTCTCGGTCAGGCGGGAGACGTCCATGTCGCCGTAGGCGGTCAGGGTCAGCGTGCGCGGGATCGGCGTGGCGGTCATCACCAGAACGTCCACAGCCCGCCCCTTGGCCGAGAGCTGCAGGCGCTGGTGCACGCCGAACCGATGCTGCTCGTCGATCACCGCCAGCGCCAGATCCTTGAACGCCACGTCCTCCTGGAACAGGGCGTGGGTGCCGACCAGCAGCGGAAGCTCGCCCGACGCCAGCCGGTCCAGCACCATCTGGCGCGCCTTGCCCTTGTCGCGGCCGGTCAGCAGGGCGATGTCCACGCCGGCGGCGGCGCACAGCGGCGCCAGGCTCTCGGCGTGCTGGCGCGCCAGGATCTCGGTGGGCGCCATCAGCGCCGCCTGCTTGCCGGCCTCCACCGCGTTCAGCATGGCCAGCAGCGCCACGACCGTCTTGCCGCTGCCGACGTCGCCCTGCAGCAGGCGCAGCATGCGGCGCTCGGCCGCCATGTCCTCGTAGATCTCGGCCAGCGCGGTCTGCTGCGACGGCGTGAGCTGGAACGGCAGCGCCGCCGTGACCTTGGCGCGCAGCGCGCCGTCACCGGCGACCGCGCGCCCGGCAAGGCGGCGCTGGTGCAGGCGCACCAGGGTCAGCGCCAGTTGGTTGGCCAGCAGTTCGTCGAAAGCCAGACGCTTGCGATTGGCGTTGCCGGCGTGGAGGTCGGCCTCGTCGTCGGGGTGGTGGGCGCGGCGGATGGCCTCGTGCCACGTCGGCCAGCCCTGGCGTGCGAGCCAGGCGGCGTCCTGCCATTCCGGCAGTTCCGGCACGTCGGACACGGCGGCGCGGATGGCCTTGCGCAGCGTCTTGGCCGGCAGGCCGGCGGTCATCGGGTAGACCGGTTCGACCGGCTCGATCTCATCCCGCGCGTCGGTGGTGGTGACGGCATCGGGGTGCGGCATCTGGAGGGTCTCGTGGAACCACTCCACCCGGCCGCTGACCACCACCGCCGTGCCGATGGGCAACTGCTTTTGCAGCCATTCGCCGCGGGCGTGGAAGTAGACCAGTTCCAGCACGCCGGTCTCGTCGGTGCAGCGCACCTTGTAGGGGTGGCGCGGGTTGATCGGCGGGACGTGGCTGTCGACGCGCACGGTCAGCGTGGCGACGCGGTCGTTCGGCGCCTCGGCGATCTTCGGCGAGAATCGGCGGTCGATGATGCCGCTCGGCAGGTGCCACAGCAGGTCCACCACGCAGGGGCCGGCCAGCTTCTCGGCCAGCTTGGCGAGCTTGGGGCCAAGGCCGGGCAGGCTCGACAACGGGCGGAACAGGGGAAACAGGACGGCGGGGCGCAACGGACGGCCTCGGGGGTCGCGGGACGGGACGTCCCCATTCAATCCCGTGCCGGCAGCGGCGCGTCAAGAGGGGTATGCGCACCCCGGCGGCGACGGGCAAATGTTACCCAATGTTACCGGATGATACAGCCTTCCAGGGGGTGTCACATTCCGGCACGACCCTCGCTTTCGTAAGCGGCACACCGCCCTCATGAGGAATTTATGCCTGATTGCGGACGATCCGTCAACGCGCGCCCACCGTCCCGATCCGCTCACCGCCCGGAGCCGGAGCCGGACTTGTCCTTGCCGTTGCTGCCGCCGGACAACTGTTCGGCCTTGTCCTCGACCTTCTCCTTGGCTTCGGCCGTGGGCTGCTCGGAGGGCTTGGCCTCGACGCGTACGGGGGCGAGGCCTTCCTCCTTGGTGATGCCGATGTCCTCGGCCGCCTTCTTCGACAGGTCGATCACGCGCCCCTTCACGTAGGGGCCGCGGTCGTTGATGGTGACGTCGGTGCTCTGCCCGGTTTCCTGGTTGGTCACCGTGGCCTTGCTGCCGAGCGGCAACTCCCTCGATGCGGCGGTCGGCGCGTTCTGGTCGAATCGCTCGCCTGTGGCCGTCTTGCGGCCATGGAACTTGTCGCCGTAGAACGAGGCCTCGCCCTCGTGAACGATCACCGGCTCTCCGCCCTCCTGCTCGACGTTCAGCTTCGGGCTCTTGGGCGGATCGGCCAGCGCGGGTGCGGCGAGAAGCGCACAAGCGACCGCAAGCGTAATCCTTCGTGTCGTCATGTCTCATTCCTCCTTCGGCGAGGGAGGAACAGACAGTGCGACCCGGGGTTCCCCGGCAGGAGCTAACCGGCACGGGCGGGATGCACCGCACCCCGCCCTGCCTTCGTCCGGTTTATGGCTTCGGAGCTGGAGCCGGAGCGGGCGCCGGAGCGGGCGCCGGCGCCGGGGCCGGGGCCGGGGCCGGTTCGGGAGCGGCGGCAGGCGCTGGTGCCGGCGCGGGAGCGGATGCCGGCGCGGGCGCAGGGGCCGGGGCCGGGGCCGGAGCAGGGGCCGGAGCAGCCGCCGGAGCGGCGGCCGGAGCGGCGGCCGGAGCGGCGGCCGGGGCCTTCGGGGCCAGCTTGGCGGCCATCGCCTCGGTCGCAAGGCCGCGGTCGACGCAGGCCCACAACGCGTCGAGCGCCTTCTTCGTGCCGTTCAGGCCGTACCAGAATTCCTCATCGTCGAACTCGAAGTTCAGCTTGTCGCCCATGCGCAACTGTTCGTACAGCGCATCGCTCTCCGGCAGGTCGACGATGATCGCGTTCCTGTCGACGATGATGGCCGTACCGCTGTTCTTCGCCTTCTTATCGATCCAGTACTTGATCGGCTGCTTGGTGTCCGCCTTCAGCTTCCAGTCCGGCGCGACCAGCCCCATCATGAAGTCACGGTCACGATCGAGCATGAACATGAGAACAGAGTTGTCTTCGTACGGGGATTTGATGGTGCACAGCGACATGCGCCCATTCTCGAACTTCAGCTCGCCATCCCAGCTCCATTCGGAGTTGGCATCAAATTTCTCAACATGGACCTGCGCCAGCGCCGCCCCCGACACAGTCGCCATCAACAGTCCACCGAACACGGCAGCGATCGTCTTCATCCCCCGGATCTCCCAAGAAAGGTCCCCTAACGGCGGGCACTATCCCACGAGACAAGAAGAAATAGCAACGGGAGAGGAGATTTCATTTCTGAAATCAGGCGAACGTTATTTGAATGGCGTACGAATTTTTAAAAAGGCGGGAGGCCGCTTGATGGCTCTTGTTTGCTATCGACGTTGGGTTTTCGGCTTTGGCCTCACCCAACCTACCGAAACGTGCCAGTAAAGCCCAATGTCGATCGCCCTCCCCGGCCCAACCGGGGAGGGCGTCTCGCCATCAATCCTGGTCGGCGTCGCCTTCCTGCGCGACCTCCTCGGCCAGCTCGCCGGCGAGGTCGGCGAACAGTCCGGCGTCCACCGTCAGGCCCTGCTTTTCGCAGATGCGCATGAAGATCCGGTAGGCGTGCGTTATGGCGACGTCGTAGACCGCCTCGTCGGCCTCCTCGCTGTAGCGGTCCTTGACGTCCAGCTCCTTGAGCGTGACCGCGATGTCCTGGTCGGCGGCCTGCAGAACCGCTTCCATGGCTCGTTTATGGAGGTCCGACATGTTCGAGATCCTTCTGTCCGTTACCGGCCCATATTGGAACGTGGGGCGCGGCTCTCACCAAACCAATCGACGAAAAATGGCGCCCCCGAACGGGGGCGCCATCACAGGGTGCGCCGCACGGGCGCCGGGTCACACCACGCGGAAATTCTTGAACTGCCAGGGGTCGTCGGTGTCCACGTCCTCCGGGAACAGCCGGCCACGGTCCAGCAGCGGCGTCCAGTCGCCATAGGCGCCGACGACCTCGCCCAGATACGGGGTGCAGACCTCCAGCACGCGCTGGAAATCCATCTCCTCCGGCTCGACCACGCCCTGGTCCGGGTTCTCGATCGCCCAGACGATGCCGGCCAGCACCGCCACCGTCACCTGCAGAGAGGTGGCGTTGTTGTACGGGATGACCTTGCGCGCCTCCTCGATGGACAGGCGCGAGCCGTACCAATAGGCACCCTTCTTGTGGCCCATCAGCAGCACGCCCAGCTCGTCGGTGCCGCTGACGATCTCGTCCATCATCAGGCGCTTGGACGGCTGCATATGCCAGTTCTTGCCGGCCAGTTCGTGCACCGACTTCACCGCGTCGTCGCACGGGTGGTAGGCGTAGTGCACCGTCGGACGGTAGGCGACGTGGCCGCCGTCCTTCACCGTGTAGAAGTCAGCCGTCGAGATGGCCTCGCTGTGCGTGATCAGGAAGCCGTGGAACGGCCCCTCCAGCGGCGTCCAGGTGCGCACGCGGGTGGAGGCGCCGGGGCGCATCAGGTAAATGGCGGCGTCGCAGCCGAACTCGTGGCGGCGGCCATCGGGCGGCAATCCCTTCTCATGGCTGCCCCAGCCCAGTTCGGCCGGCTGGCAGCCCTCGCCGACGAAGCCGTCGATCGACCAGGTGTTGACGAACTCACCCACCTTCTTCGGCTGGTCGGACACCTGGGTGTCGCGCTCGGCCACGTGGATGACCTTGACGCCCAGGTCCATGGCCAGCTTGGCCCATTCCGCGCGGCCCTTCGGCACGGCCGTCTCGACGCCGGTGTCGCGGGCGATGTCCAGCAGCGCCTGCTTGATGAAGTGCGTCACCAGACCGGGGTTGGCGCCATGCGTCAGCACCGCCGTCGGCCCGCCAGCGAAGCCAGCCTTGTGCGCCAGCGCCGATTCGCGCAACGCGTAGTTGGAGCGCAGGCTGGGCGTCAGGTCCGGATCGGTGTAGCCGCCCGCCCAAGGCTCGATGCAGGTGTCGAGGTAGAGCGCCCCCACCTTGTGGCAGAACTCGACCAGCGCGATCGACGACACGTCGACCGACAGGTTGACGAGGAAGTCGCCCTTGCCCAGAAGCGGCGTCAACACCTGGACGTAATTGTCCTTGGTCAGCGGCAGGTTCATGAAGCGGACGTTGTATGCGTCAGCTTCCGCGTGCCCGCGCTCTTCCGCGGTGATGATGGTGATCTGCTCCGCGCTCATGCCGATGTGGCGGAAGATGAGCGGCAGGACGCCCTGGCCGATCGAGCCGAAGCCGACGATGACCATGCGGCCGGTGAAGGTGCAGTGCTTCTGGTTGTAGGGCATAGACGGGTGCTCCCGAGGCTTGATGTGCTGCTGTCTGTCGTTCGGGCATCCCCCCGGCCCACCCCTTCCCCGAAACGGCGAAAGGGGCTGCCACACCCCGTGTTCCCAGATTTACCCCCGCCCCTGGGAGTGGGGCGGGTTCGTCGGGTCGGGGGGACGTATATCCTTTCTAACAGAGTTGCGGAAAAAACCAGCGAGTCTGTTCAGGCTGCGCTGGCGGCGAGATCGTAACCGGGCGTCTCCAGCAGCGGGGGATCCGCCACCTCGACCACCCGCGCCTGCTCGAAGCCGTTGAAGGCCGTGCGCAGGCAGGAACCATAGGCGCCGAGCTGGCCCAGCTCGATCCAGTCCCCCTCCTTGGCGTCGGCGGGCAGGAGGAACGGGCCGTTCATCCGGTCCGCACTGTCGCACGTCGGGCCGTAGAAGGCGAAGGCCGCGACCGGCGCCTCCGACATCGGCTCGAACGGGCGCAGCAGGCGCGCCGGGAAACGGAACCCCGGAACGCCAGCGTCGGACAGGCTGCCGTAGACGCCGTCGGTAATGTACAGCTCGTCGCCGCGCCGCCTGGTGACCTGCACCACGAGCGACACGCCGGGCGCCACCAGCGCACGCCCCGGCTCGCACCAGATCCGGCAGTGCGCCGGCAGGTCGAGCGCGGCGATGCCGCGCGCGATGGCGGCCATGAAGTCGCCCAGCGGCGGCGGCGTGACGCCCGGGTAGGACACCGGAAAGCCGCCGCCGACGTCGAGCACGTCGATGGTCACGCCGGCCTCGGCGATGACGGTGCCGGCCAGCGCGATGGCGCGCTCGTAGGCCGACGGGTCGAGCATCTGCGAGCCGACGTGGAAGCTGACGCCCAGCTTCGGGGCCACGGCGCGGGCGGCGCGCAGGAGGGCCACCGCCTCGCTGAACGGGGCGCCGAACTTGCCGGACAGGTCGTAGACCGCGTTGCCCTTCGGCAGCGCCAGCCGCACCACGAGGCCGAGGTCGCCGGCATCGCCGGTCTCCCGCCGGATCTTCTCCAGCTCCTCCATGGAATCGAGGACGAAGTCGCGCACGCCGTACTGCTCGTACGCCACGCGGATCGCCTGACGGCCCTTGACCGGGTGCATGTAGTGCAACTCGGCCGCCGGGAACATCTGGCGGATCAGGCGGATCTCGCCCGGCGAGGCGACGTCGAAATGGCGCACGCCACCGGCCCACAGCGCGCGCAGCACCGCCGGCTCCGGGTTGCACTTCACGGCGTACAGCACGTCGCCGCCCACGGCGCCGCCGAACGCGGCCACAAAGGAGCGGGCCGTCTCGGCCAGCACGCCGGGGCGGATGCACAGCATCGGCTCCTCCGGCCGGTGCAGCGCCGTGGCCTGGAGGACGGTCGGACGGGGGCCGGCGGGACGCGGACCGGCGGCGGCAAGGCCGCGGCGCAGCGGCGCGACGGCGGATCGGGAGCGGGCGTAGCCCATGGCGCACTCCTGTTCCGGGCCCCGGCGAGGGGACCCATATGCGGACATCGGCCCGGTGCCGCGCTCATGCGGCGGCATGCCAGACCAGTGTGGCGGGGAACGACGGGTGGGCCGGAGTCGTGCGCGCGTCCGGGCTCAACAGCTCCGGGCGTTCAGGGCGTCGATGTCCGGCTGAGGGCTACCGTTTACTGGCCCTGCCGTGGCGACTGGACAACATACTGTGCTCCCTCTCGGGACCGGCCCACTGATGACCGGCTCTGCCAAAAAGGACGCGGTACGTCGTTGCATAACCACAGTGGGCCATAGGCACGTGCGAGTGCGTCGTGCGCATTCAAATACGCGCTTTGGCCACAGATGCAAGTGAATTTTTTCGGTCGAACGCGCCCCCCGCGGAGGGCGCATTCCCCGTGGCCGATCAACGCGTTGCGAGCATGTCCGCAACCGCGTCCACGGCCGCCGCGGCATACGGGCGGATGCGCGGCGGGATCTGCGACGGGTTGATGCCCGGGCCGAGGATTCCCACGCCGACCGGTTTCAGGAACTCCAACTGCAGGTCGATCAGGCTCCTGATCACGGCGTGGCCCATGACCGACCCGTGCTCGGTCTCGCCGCGCTCGATGATGCCGAGCGCCACCACCGCGTCGACGTCCGCGCGCATCAGCAGGCGCTTCACCGCCAGCGGCTTCTCCATGGAGCCGGGAACCCACACCTCCCCGTTCGGCGCGATCGACAGGCCCCGCGTCCGCGCGACCTTGCGCGCCTCGTCCAGCATCTCCGTGACCTCAGCCGTGTGGAACTTGCCGAGCACGATCCCGATGTTCGCCACCCCTACCCACTCCTCTTGCGTCCCACTTGCGTCGATGAACCGTCAGTGCACGCCGCACAGCAGCGGACGGTCGCAGCCGAGGATGTGGTCCATCAGCCAAAAGCGCAAGAAGTCCCGCACCGCCACGCCGACGTCCAGGACACCTTCGGCGATTTCGTCCCGGATGCCATCGAACTGCACGACCATCGCCGCATGGTGGGCGCGGTGCTGGAGGAAGCGACCGGGAGCCATGGCGCGCACCACCCCCTCCTCCATGCCGAAGTGGGCCTGGACGTGATCGCGCAACGTGTCCACGAGGCCGAGCGCTTCGTCCGGCGTCAGCCGGTCGCCGGACCTGCGGTGCAACGCGTTGAGCATCTCGACGAGGCCGCGGTGCTGCTGGTCGATGCTGGCGATGCCGGTCTCGTGTTCGACACCCCAGACGATCAGGTCGCGCCCGCCGGCCGGCGCCGCGGCCTTGCGCAGCAGCGTGGCAAAGGAACTGTCGTAGCGGATCTCGTGCCGGCACAGCACGGTGTCGAGCGTGCCGGCCACGGTGGACATGAAATCCCGCGACACCTCGCATTCGCGCACGTAGTCGACGAGCCGGCCGATCTGCGTGTTCAGCAGTTCATGCTGCTGGACATGCTCCTCCCAGCCGTCGAATCCCAGCGCCCGGATGATCAGTTCCTCACACGCGAAGTGGGCGTGCACGTCGGCGGTGAAGGCGTCGAGGATCAGGATCATCTGCTCGCGCGGCGCGCCGCCGTCGCACCGCTCCCGAATCTGGCCGATGCGGCGCACCAGGGACTCGTGCGTGCCGTCGATGAAGCGGTTGCCGGTTTCGGGCACCGGATGACGGTCGACGATCATGGCGTCCCCCCTTTTCGGCGTGTCGTTCGGCAGATCCTGCGTCCGCGCGTCGGCACGATACTGCGTTCGTGCGCTTCTGAGTTGTATCAATCCGGGGTCCGCCCAGGCAATCGGCCGGAGTGCGGCGAATCAGCCCTCCTCAGGCCGGTTCGTACAGCGGGGAACCAGTGGCGCGTGCTGGCCGGGATGCTGATCACGGCGCCGCGCTCGCACGCCACGCGGTACACCTTGCCGTCAATGTGCAGGAAGAAGCAGCCGCCGCCCTCGACGAAGAAACGCGCCTCGTCCTCGGTGTGGGTGTGCTCGCCCAGGAACTTCCGCCGCGGGCCGTCCACCCCCGGCGTGTCCGGCACCACCCGCACCACGTCGGCGCACCGATATCCCCGGCTGGCCTTGAGGCGGGCGATCGGCGGCTGGTGGCAGCCGCGCGTTGTCGCTAGCATTAATCTCAAAGCTCGATTATCTTTCAAAGCTGTAACATTAGCTTGGCAACCCGAACGGCGTCCGCCATGGCCATCTCCCTGCGCTCCCGCCTGTTGGCCAGTTTCGTCGGGCTGGCCGCCATTGTGTCCGGCGGCCTGATGTTCTGGCACGTGGACCGCACCGATGCGATGCTCGCCCAGGCGCAGGATCTGGCGCTGCGTGACCACTACACCGCCATGCGTGCGCAGATCGACACGGAGATGCAGACCGCGCGGGCGCTGGCCCTGCAGGTCGCCAGCCTGCGGGAGGTGCAGGACGCCTTCGCCGCCAGCGACCGCGAGCGGTTGCGAGCACTTCTGGAGCCCGGCTTTACCGCCCTTTCCGGGCAGACCGGCGTGACCCAGATGCAGTTCCACACGCCGCCGGCCATCTCCTTCCTGCGCCTGCACCGGCCCGACCACAGCGACGACCTCGCCGGCTTCCGGTTGACCGTCATCGAGGCGAACCGCACCCGGCGCCCCGCCCAGGGCGTCGAGGCCGGCGCCGCCGGACCCACCGTCCGGGCGGTGCGGCCGATTTCCAGCGACAGCCGCTTCCTCGGAACGGTGGAATTCGGCATCGACATCGACGACCGCTTCATCGCCGGTTTCAAACAGCGCCTCGGCGCCGATATCGTGCTGCACGTGCGCGGCGACGACGGCGGGCACCGGCGCGTGGCCGGCGACGCGCCCACCCTGGCCGGCTACATGGCGCTGTCGCAGGCGCAGGGCGGCGCCATCGTGACCACGCCGGCAACGCCGGAGCAGCCGAAGGCGGTGTTGACCGGTCCCGTCCGCGACTACGCCGGCAAGACCATCGCCGTGGCCGAAATCAGCATGGACGCCGCCCGCCACCTGGAGCGGCGCGCCCTGGCGCGGTACGAAGCGCTGCTGGGCTTCGCCGTTTCGTTGGGGCTGGCGGCGCTGGCGGCGGTCACCCTCGCCCGCCGGATCGGGCGCCCCCTGCGCCGGCTGACCGAGGCGGTGCACCGCCTGACCGGCGGCGACGCCTCGGCCGCCATGCCCGGCCGCGGGCGCGCCGACGAGTTCGGTACCATGGCCGCCGCCCTGGAAGGCTTGCGCCGCCAGACCCGCGAGCGCCAGTGCCTGGACGACGCGGCCCACCATCTGGCCGCGCTGGTGGACAGTGCGGGCGACGCCATCGTCGCCATCACGCTGGACGGCATCGTGACGCACTGGAACCGGGGTGCGGAGCGCCTGTACGGCTTCACCGCCGCCGAGGCGGTTGGCCAGCCGGCCGCCGACCTGATCGTGCCGGCCGACCGCCGCGGCGACTTCCTGGCCATGCTCGTCGCCGCCGCCGAAGGCGGCATCATCGACAAGCTGGGAACCGAGCGCCAGCGCAAGGACGGCAGCCGTGTTGCGGTGGAACTGACGCTGTCGCCCATCCGCGAGGACGGAACGATCACCGGCGCCTCCTGCATCGCCCGCTGCCCCGCCGTGACGGCCGGCGCCACGGCCCTTGCAGAGCAGGCCCAATAATTTGGCAGCCATGCCCGGCATGCGTCGGGCGTATGATTGGTTGAAAGTCTCGCCCACCCCGCGCTCAAAGGGGTGCACCATGACCATCCAATGGCGCCGTGCGCTGTCGCTGGACGGTGGCATCATCGACGACGACCACCGCCACCTGATCGGCATCATCAACCGTTTCGAACGGGACGCCGATGGCGAGGACCCGCGCCTCCCGGCGTTCCACGCGCTGGTCGACCTCAAACACTACGCCCGCGTCCACTTCCGCCGCGAGGAGCGGCTGATGCGCGACGTCGGCTACCCGCAGGACAGGCTGCGGGAGCATCAGGCCCGGCACCGGGAGCTGGAGGCCCGCATCGACATGCTGATCCAGCACTTCGACACGTCCATCGACGCGGACGACTTCCACGAGGTGACGTGGGAGATCTCCGATCTGTTGAAGCACTGGCTGCTTGAGCACATTGTCAAGGCCGACCTGCCCATCAAGCCGTATCTCAAGCGCCGGCGTCGGGAAGCCTCCGCTCCGCTGGCCGGAACGCCAAGCGGCGGAACGCCCTGACGGGCCGCCCGTCGATGGCCGCGAGCCCCAGGCCGATCAGCGCCATGCCCAGGACCTGCCGGGGCTCGATCACCTCGCCCAGGATGCCCACGCCCAGCAGCATGGCGCTCACCGGCACCAGGAAGGTGACCAGCACCGCGTTGGTCGCCCCCGCCGTCGCCAGGATGCGGAAATAGAGGATGTAGGCCACCGCCGTGCCGAGCAGCGCCAGCGCCACCACCGCCCCCAGGGTCAGCGCGCCCGGCATCGGCCCCTGCCAGGGGCGGTCGATGAGCAGCACCACCGGAAGCATCATGACCGCCGATGCCGACACCTGCCCGGCCGCGGTGACGAGCGGCGGCGTTCCCCGGAAGCGCCGGCCGTAGATGCCGGCAAACGCGTAGGATGTCGCGGCGCCCAGGATCGCCACCTGCCCGGCCACGTCGCGCCCCAACCCGCCCAGCGCCGCCGGCCCGATCATCACGACGATGCCCGCCAGCCCCACCAGCACACCGGCCAAGCGGTTCGCCGTCATCCGCTCGTCCCGCGTCAGGACGTGCGCGAGGAGAACGGTGAACAGCGGCGTCGTGGCGTTGAGGATCGCCGCCAGACCGCTGGCGATCTGCGTCTGGCCCCAAAGGATAAGGCTGAATGGAATGACGTTGTTCAGCAGGCCCAGCGCGAAGAACGGCAGCCAGTCACGCGGCGTAGCGGGCACGCGCAGTCCGGCCATGCGGACGGCCAGCAGCAGCGCCGCCGACGCCAGCGCGACACGGCCGAGCACGACCGTGAACGGCGGCAACTCGGCCAGCGCCACCTTGCCGAAGAAGAAGGACCCGCCCCACAGGACGGAGAGGAGAAGGAGGAGGAGCCATTCCAGCCCTCCCATGCGCGGCGCGGCGTTCGTCATGCCCTGACGATGCCGCCACCCGCGCGTGCGCGCCACCCGGTTCTTGCGCTACCCGGTCAGAAGCGTTCCAGCGACACGCAGACGCTGTCCTTGCCCTTCAGGCTGCCGCATCCGTCGCTGCGCTGGGAGATGAAGCGGATCTGCACGCGGTCGCGGTCGACGCCGGCGGGCAGCAGCGCCTCCGCCACTTCCACGCTGGTGGCCGGCGCCGGGCTCTGGCTCTTGCCGCCCTTGGCCGACGGCATCTGCGGTTTCGGCTCCGCCTTCGCGACCTGCACGGGGGCGGGGGCCGGGGCCGGCTTGTCGTTGCGCGGTGCGGCCTTCGCGACCTGCACGGGCACCACCTGCACCGGGGCAGCCGGCTTCTGCGCCACGACCACGTCCGGCTGCTGCGGCGCCGGGGCGGCGGCCGGAGCGGGCTTCGGCGCGTCTTTCGGCAGCACCGCCACCTCGATGGCGACGGCGCCGGCCGACGCGGACGGCTGCTGCGGCTCGTGGCCGCGGATCTGCGGCGTCAGCGCCGCCAGATAGGCGCGCGTCTCGCCCGGCAGCTTCTGCTTGCGCGCCAGCACGTTGGCATAGCAGGCCGGCCCGCAGTTGTAGGCGGCCAGGAAGCCCGGCGCGCCGAACAGGTCGTACATCTCGCGCAGGTAGGCGGTGCCGGCCATGATGTTGTCGCGCACGTCCGTCGGATCGGGGCCGAGGCCGTACTGCGCGCGCATCAGTTCGTAGGTGCCGGGCATGACCTGCATCAGGCCGATGGCGCCGGCCTTGCTGGTCAGCACGCGGCCGTTGACCATGTGCCGCCCGTGGCTCTCACGCATCATCACGGCGCGGATCCAGCGCTCGGGAACGTCGAAACGCTCCGACGCCTCGCGGACGTGCGGCATCCAGCGCCCGAGCGGATCGGAAGGGTCGATCGGCGTCGCGCCACGGTCCGGGACGGCGGCCACCTCGGCAGGCTGCTGCGACGCGCAGCCGGCGAGCGAAAGGCCGATGAACAGCGCCACAGCGGCGGCGTACGCCGGTCGGGCGGTCTTGGCCGGAACGGCCGGATCGGTTTGAATTGCCACTATGAGTCGTCCGAGCTGACGGCATACGATCGATAGGCGTACCCTGTTATTGCTGGCAACAAGGGGGTGAAGTCAAGCGACAACGCCCATTGTTCGTCACATTTCCGCCTCTTCCCTGTCGCGAAGACTTCCGCGACGGAACATTTTACGGACATTCATGAGAAAGGATTGCGGTTCGTCTGCACCGTCCAACGGAGATGCACGCACCCGGATGTTTGTCCGCGATCAAATCCGCCCCGCCGCCGCCGGGCTAAGGTGCCCCCTTCCCGAATCGACGGAGCAGGAGCCGCCGGCATGCCCTTTCCAGCCTTTTTCGACGCTGCCCCGCGCCTGAGCATCATCGACCCGCTGAGCGCCTTCCTCGGCGCGTCGGACGGTGGCCTCATCGACTACGGCTACGCCGACGCGGTGAAGCTCGCCGGCCATTCCTGCCCGACGGTGGCAGGCGCCTACCTGATGACGGTGCGGGGGCTGGGGGCGCTCTACGGCGCCGAGCCGCCGGTGCGCGGCGATATCGCGGTGGCGTTCCGCGAGCCGGAGACCGCCGGGGCCACCGGCGTCATGGGCCGGGTCGCGGCGCTGCTGACCGGGGCGGCGGGCGACGACGGCTTCAAGGGCATCGGCGGGCGCTTCGACCGCCGGGGCCTGCTGCGCTTCGCCGTTCCCATGGAGGGCGACATGGCGCTCCACCGCCGCGACACCGGCGCCGGGGTCCAGCTTCGCCTCAACGCCGCCGTGGTGCCGTCGCCGGAGGAGATCCGCGACCTGCTGCCGCGCGTCCTGCACGGCCACGCCGATGCCGACGAAGCCGTGCGCTTCCGGACGCTGTGGCAGGACCGCGTCAGGCGCATGGTGGTCGACCACGCGGACGACCCGGCCCTGGTCACCATCGCAACATGGCATGGCGCGCCGACGGCATGACCCTGGTCTTCCCCGACGCCGCCAGCCGGATCGGCGGGCACCGCGTCTTCTTCCCGCTGGCGCTCGTCTTCGCGGCGCTGAGCGTGCCGTACTGGACCGCCGGTTATCTTGGCTGGATGGCGGTGGCGTGGACGCCGGCCGTGCACGCCCACGAGATGGTGATGGGCTTCGCCCTGGCGGTGGTCGGCGGCTTCCTGTTCACCAAGCCGAGGCGCGGTGTGCTGGGGCTGGCCGTGGCGGCGTGGCTGCTGGGGCGCGCGGCGATGCTGGCCGGGCTGCCGGCGGCCTGGGCCGTGCCGGCCACCCTCGCCTTCCCCGTGGTGCTGTTCGTGCACGGCGGCCTGCCCTTCCTGCGCGCCGCCAAGAGCGGCCACAACACCGTATTCGGCCCCCTGATCGGCGCCTTCGCGGTGGCCGAGGCGCTGGTCTGGGCGGGTGGCGACGGCGGCCGTACGGGGGTACTGCTGGCGCTGCACCTCGTCGGGCTGCTGCTGTTCACCATGGGCGGGCGCATCATCCCCTCGGCCACGGCCGGCGCCGTGCGCCAGCAGGGCGGCGTCCTGGTGGCGCGGGTGCAGCCCCGGCTGGAGTGGCTCGGCGTCGGCGGCGCCATCACCGCCGCGCTGTCGGCCGCCAGCGGTTGGCTGCCGGAGGCCGGCGCGGCGGGCGCCGTGCTGACCGGCGTCTGCGCGCTGGCCCGGCTGGCCCGCTGGCGCACCGACGCGACCCTGCGCCGGCCGGACCTGTGGAGCCTCCACCTCGGCTACGCCTGGCTTGGGCTGGGCTGGATCGCGGCCGGTCTGGAGCGGGTGGCGCCGATGCCGGGCGGGGCCGGCTGGCACGTGCTGGGCGCCGCGGCGCTGGGCACCATCGCCGGGTCCATGATGGTGCGCGTGTCCTTGCAGCGGGAGGCGTGGGCGCCGGATTTCCCGCCGGCCGCCACGCTGGCGGTCCTGCTGATCGGCGCGGCGGCGGTGCTGCGCGTCGCCGCCGGCTGGGTGGCGCCGGCATGGCTGATGCCCGCCGGAGCCATGGCCTGGATGGCGGCCCACCTGTTGATCCTGGGCGCCGTGGCGCGCATCCTGCGGCACCCGCGACGGAGAGGATGAGATGCAGACGAACACGCACACCGGCCGCCTCGTCCACGACGACCATCACCACACCGCCGACATGCTGAACCGGCTGGAAGCGCACCTGAACGAGGCGGAGACGCGCGGCATCCCCTCGATGGACGACCCGCTGGTGCGGGCGCTGGTCACCGACCTCTCGGCCATGCTCGACCGCGAACTGGGCGCGCATTTCGACTTCGAGGAGCAGGCGGTGTTCCCGCTGGTCGCCGAGGGGGGGGCCTACGAGCTGACCCGCCTCCTCACCGACGAGCACGACGCGATGCGCCCGATCGGCCGCCGGCTGCAGCGTTACTGCGCGCTGGCGCTGGCCGAGGGCTTCGACGAGGACAGTTACGCCGCCTTCGTGCACTTCGGCTGGGACCTGACGGACCGGCTGACCCGCCATTTGCAAACCGAGGAGGGCAACCTCCTCCCGGCGCTGGAGATCCTGCTGCTCACCAGCCCCGACCTGGACGAGCCGCTGGCGCGCGGCTACCGCGCCGCCGGCTGACAGCCGGCATCGAGCAGCGCGTCCACCGCGCCGACCAGCGTCCTCGCCGCCTCCTCGGCGGAGGCGCACGGACCACCGGCGTAAGCGCCGTGCAAGAGCAGCATCAACTGCTCGGCCAGCCGATCCGCATCGCGCGCCCCGGCGGCGGCGGCCAGTTCGGCGAAGCGCAGGCGGACCGCGCGCTGGTGCGCCTCGGCGATGGCGCGGCCGGGGTGCGCGGTGTCGCGGTATTCAATCAGCGTGTTGATGAAGGGGCAGCCGCGGAATGCCGGGTGCGCCCGCCATTTGCCGAGTGCCGCGAACAGTGCCTCGATCCGCGCGCGCGGCTCGTCCGGGGCGCGGGCCATGATGCCGTCCCACCACCCCCAGAAGCGGCGGCTGGTGTCTTCCAGCCACGCGCACGCCAGGTCGTCCTTGGAGGGGAAGTTGCGGTACAGGCTCATCTTCGCCACGCCGGATCGGGCGATGATGGTGTCCACGCCGACCGAGCGGATGCCCTCCCGGTAGAACAGATCGGTCGCGGTTTCCAGGATCCGCTCCCGCGCCGGTTTCTGCGCCGTCTCCGTCATGCCGTCGATCCGTCTCGAAGCGTGTTGACAATGATACAGACCTGTCTCTATCCTCGGCAGAAATGAGACAGACCTGTCTCTTTCATACACCCATCGGGCCGCGCGGGAAAGCGGCATCGCATTTCGGGAGGTCAGGGCATGCGCTACTACGACGACCTGAACATCGGCGACCGGCATTCCGGCGGTCCGGTCACCGTGACCGAGGAGGACATCATCGCCTTCGCCCGGCAGTTCGACCCGCAGCCGTTCCATCTCGATGCGGATGCGGCGGAGAAGAGCCTCTTCCGCGGACTCGCCGCCAGTGGATGGCACACGGCGGCGCTGACCATGCGCATGATCGTCGGTGGCGAGGGGCGTCTTGCCGGTGGCTTTGTCGGCCTGGGCGTGGACGAGATGGCGTGGCCAACGGCGACCCGGCCGGGCGATGTTCTGCGCGTGGAGAGCGAGGTGCTGGAGAAGCGCCTGACCAGCCGCCCCGACCGCGGCATCGCACGCATTCGTACGATCACCTACAACCAAAAGGGCGAGGTGGTGCAGCGTCTGGTCGCCAACCTCCTGGTCCCCGTGCGCCAGCACGCTGAAGCGGCAGAATGACGCAGCCCACCGGTCATACCATTCCGGGGTACTCTGTCATTCCTTCGAAATAAAACGATCACGAAAAGATAAAGCCCGGCGGCGAGAGCCCCGGGCTTAAGTCCTACGATTATGCTTGTCGTTGGTTTGCGTTTTCCTCCCCCGAAATCGAGCCGGCGTTCCGTTCGATCTCGCATGTCCGGTTTATGCCAAAGCCCGCAGTTTTTCTAAAGACATCTTTGGTCATAGCGGCCACCCGCCTTTAGCCGCCGCGAACTCCAACAAACGTAATATGCGTGCGCCATCATCTACGCCTTTTGGGTCAGCGGCGGCGCAAGGCCGCTGGACATCGGCACGCGCGTGCTGTTGGCTGGCGCCTTCCATTGCGTGACGGGAGGCGACGGTGACGGCAGGGGACGGCGCGTTGGTCTTGCTGTCCGGCGGGCAGGATTCGACGGTCTGCCTGGCCTGGGCGCTGGACCGGTTCGGTCGGGTGGAGACGCTGGGGTTCGACTACGGCCAGCGCCATGTCGTGGAACTGGCGTGCCGGAGTCGCGTGCGCGACCGGCTGGCCGCGGAGTTCCCGGCCTGGAGCACGCGCCTGGGCGAGGATCACACGGTGGGGCTGGAGGCGCTGGGCGCCATCGCCAACACGGCGCTGACCCGCGAGACGGAGATCGCCATGGGCGCCAACGGCCTGCCCAACACCTTCGTGCCCGGCCGCAACCTGATCTTCCTGACGTTCGCCGCGGCGCTCGCCTACCGGCGGGGCCTGCGCCACATCGTCGGCGGCATGTGCGAGACGGACTTCTCCGGCTATCCGGACTGCCGCGACGACGCCATCAAGGCCATGCAGGTCGCCCTCAACCTCGGCATGGACAGCCGCTTCGTGCTGCACACGCCGCTGATGTGGATCGACAAGGCTGAGACGTGGCGCCTGTCGGAGGAGCTTGGCGGCCCCGTCCTGGTCGATCTGATTCGCGAGGAGACACACACCTGTTACCTGGGCGAGCGTTCGCGACGGCACGACTGGGGCTACGGCTGCGGCACCTGCCCGGCCTGTCGCCTGCGCGCCGATGGGCACGCGAAATACCTGAATTCCTCCGCCTCTTGAACCATCCGCCCACCCACGCGCTATAGTGGGCGCGCCGCCGAAGGCGGCCACGAGAGAGCCGAAGGTGGCCACCAACAAAAGGGCCGAAGGCGGCCACGAACGAGAGGGAGGAAAGCATGGACGACGCCGCCGTCACGGAGGTGTTCACCCCGCCGGTGCCGCATGACGCCTCGGTCAACCCGATCCGCACGGCCGAGGACTGGCAACGCATGCGCGCGGCGTGCGAATCCGATCCGGGCTCCTTCCACGCCGACATCGCGGCCGGGACCATTCACTGGTTCGACGGCGCATCCTGGCTGACGCGCGCGACGGACGGCGTCTGGCGCGGCTGGAACGCCACCACCGGCGAACAGGCCGAGCGGGCCGACTGGACACCCTGGACGACGGCCTTCGACGACGGCGAGGCCCCGTTCTACCGCTGGTTCTCCGGCGGCCTGACCAACGCCGCCTTCAACGAGGTGGACCGCCACGTCCTGGCCGGATTCGGCGCCGAGCCCGCCTACTGGTACGAGGGCGACCGATGGGACGCGGCGGCCAACGGCGGGCGCGGCGGGCCGGTGCACCACGTCACGCTGACCCGGCGGGAACTGCTGATCCGCTCCGTGCTGGCCGCACAGGCTCTGAAGGCGCTAGGCCTTCGCCAGGGCGACCGCATCGCGCTCAACATGCCGAACATCCTCGACCAGATCGTCTGGACCGAAGGGGCCAAGCGCATCGGCGTGATCTACACCCCCGTGTTCGGCGGTTTCTCCGACAAGACGCTGTCCGACCGCATCGAGAACGCCGGGGCGCGCGTCGTCATCACCGCCGACGGCGCCTCGCGCAATGCCGAGATGGCCGCGTTCAAGGAGGCCTACACCGACCCCGCGCTCGACCGCTTCGTGGCGCTGCCGGCGGCGCTCGCCATCGTCGAACGGGTGGTGCGGGAGAAGGCGGGGTCCGACGCCGCCGAGCTTCTCGACGCCGTCCGCCAGGGCCTGTCCGGCGAGATCACCGTGGCCCCGGCCGACGTGATGCGCGAGTTGGGCAGGGCGCTGGACCGCCGCGGCGGCCTGGACGCCGGATCCGTCGCCGACCTGCGCGCCAGCGTGGCCGAGGCGCTGACCCAGGCGCCGCCGCGCGTGGAGAAGGTCATCGTCGTCCGCCACGCCGCCCTGCCGGAGATCGCCTGGGTGGAGGGCCGCGACGTCTGGGCACACGAGCTGCTGGCGCAGGCCGAGCGCGCCGTCTGCGCCGCCGCCGGGGTGGCGGACATGGCGGATCTCCGCGCCCTGCCCGACCGCGATCTCTGCGCCGCGCTGTGGAAGGCGGTGCCGTGCGTTCCGGTGGACGCCGAGTTTCCGCTGTTCATCATCTACACCTCGGGCTCGACCGGGAAGCCCAAGGGTGTGGTGCACGTGCACGGCGGCTACGTCGCGGGACTGGCGCACACCATGGCGGTGTCGTTCGACGCCCTGCCCGGCCGCGACGTGATCTACGTGGTCGCCGACCCCGGCTGGATCACCGGGCAGAGCTACCTGATCACCGCGTCCCTGGCCGCCCGCATCCCCGGCATCGTGACGGAGGGCGCCCCCGTCTTCCCCAACGCCGGCCGCTTCGCCTCCATCATCGAGCGGCACAAGGTGACGATCTTCAAGGCGGGCGTGACCTTCCTGAAGACCGTCATGACGCACCCGGAGAACCGGGCGGACGTCGAGCGCTACGACCGCTCCACGCTCCGCGTCGCCACCTTCTGCGCCGAGCCGACCAGCCCCGCCGTGCAGGCGTTCGGCATGCAGGTGATGACGCCGCAGTACATCAACTCCTATTGGGCAACGGAGCACGGCGGCATCGTCTGGACGCACCCCTACGGCAACCCCGACCAACGCCTGCGCGCCGACGCGCACACCTACCCGCTGCCCTGGGTGATGGGAGACGTGTGGATCACCGAAGGCGAGCCGGACCCGCAGGGGCGCTTCGCCTACCGCCCGGCCGATCTGGAGGAGAAGGGCGAAATCGTCGTTGCCGCCCCCTATCCCTACCTCGCCCGCACCATCTGGGGCGACGCGGACAACGTCGGCAGGTCCGGCTGGAAGGGGGATTTCGAGCGCTTCGTGAAAACCTACTACGGCCGCTTCCGCGACGCCTCCGGCAGGCCGGTCTGGGCCTACCTGCAGGGCGACTTCGCCCGCCGGTACGCCGACGGCTCCTTCAGCCTGCACGGCCGGTCCGACGACGTGATCAACGTCTCCGGCCACCGCATGGGGACGGAGGAGATCGAGGGCGCCATCCTGCGCGACAAGCAGATCAACCCCGACAGCCCTGTCGGCAACGTCATCGTCGTCGGCGCGCCGCACCGCGAGAAGGGCCTGACCCCCGTCGCCTTCGTCCTGCCCGCCAAGGGCAAGAGCCTGACCGGCGACGACGAGCGCCGGCTGAAGGACCTCGTGCGGCAGGAGAAGGGCGCGGTCGCCGTGCCGTCCGACGTCATCACCGTATCGGCCTTCCCGGAGACGCGGTCGGGCAAGTACATGCGCCGCTTCCTGACGGCCATGATGAACGACGAGGACCTGGGCGACACCTCGACGCTCCGCAACCCCGAGTGCCTGCCCGACCTGCGCGCGAAGATCGAGGCGTGGAAGCGCGGTCAGCAGCGCGCCGACGAACAGAAGCTGCTGGAACGCCAGCGCTTCCTGTCCATCCAGTACGACACCCTTGCGGATGGGATCCGCATGGCGACCGTCACCATCGACAACCCCCCGGTCAACGCGCTGTCCGACCGCCTGCTGGACGAACTGGACACGCTGGTCGGCCACCTCAAACGCCGCGCCGACATCCGCGCGGTGGTCATCACCGGGGCCGGCGGCAAGAGTTTCGTGGCCGGCGCCGATATCCGCCAATTGGCGGACGAGGTGCACGAGGTCGACGAGGCCCGTGCCCTGCCCGCCAAGGCGCACGCCGTGTTCCGCGCCCTGGAAACGCTCGACAAGCCGGTGATCGCCGCCATCCGCGGCGTGGCTCTCGGCGGCGGCTGCGAGCTGGCGATGGCCTGCCATCTGCGCGTCGCCGACCCGCGCGCCCGCCTTGGCCAGCCGGAGATCAACCTGTTCCTGCCGCCCGGCTACGGCGGTACGCAGCGCCTGCCTCGGCTTCTCCTCCGCAAGGATGAGCAGCACGGAACCGCGCGCGCTTTGGAGATGCTGCTGTCCGGTCGTCAGGTGGACGCTGAGACGGCGCTGGAGTACGGCCTGGTCGACGTCATCGCCCGTGGTACGGACGACGCGCTGACGCTGGCGAAGTCGCTCGCCCGTGAAGCGGCGCTGACCGGCGCGGGGCCGGCCGTCGAGGCCCGGCGCCTTGCGCAGCACGAGCGGCCGAGGATCATCGTCCACGCGGAGGAAGTCCGGAACCGCCCGGCGGTCGCCCGTCTCCTGGCGCAAGCCGGAGGGGTTGGGCGCGGAGTGGTGGCGGACGCGATCGTCTCGCTGGCCATGCACGGCCTGAATCACGGTTTCGACGACGGCTCCACCGCCGAGATCGACGCCTTCGCGCGCTTCCTGCTGGATGCCGAGAACGGTGCCAAGAAGGGTATCGCGCTGTTCCTGGAGAAGAAGTCGCCGCCCCTGCCCGCGCGCCCGCGCCGGGAATCCCGCGACGGCGTGCTTCCCGTCGGCAGCCCCTTTTTCCCCGGCGCGACACCGCTCCCGCAGTGGCAGCTCGCGCAGGCCGTGGTGCGCGACCTGGAGTCCGGTGCCGCCGCGCACGGCGACCCGCGGGACGCCGAGGTGGAGGTGGTCGTCCCGGTGCCCGAGCCCGGCCCCAACCAGGCGCTGCTCTACGTCCTGGCGTCGGAGGTGAATTACAACGATGTCTGGGCCATCACCGGCATCCCCGTCTCGCTGTTCGACGAGCATGACGAGGACGTGCACGTCACCGGTTCGGGCGGCGTGGCGCTGGTGGCGCGGTTGGGCGAAGCGCTGCAGGCGCAGGGGCGGCTGAACGTCGGCGACCTCGTGGCGGTCTACTCCGGCGTGTCCGACCTGCTGGACCCCGAAGCCGGGGCCGATCCCATGTTCACCGACTTCCACATCCAGGGCTACCAGTCGCCGGACGGCAGCCACCAGCAGTTCATGCTGGCCGACGGGCCGCAGCTCTTTCCCCTGCCGCCGGGGCTGACGCTGGAGGAGGCTGGCAGCTACATGCTGGCCGCCGGCACCGCTTACCGCGCCCTGTTCACCGCGCTCGACGTTCGTCCCGGCGGGCGGCTGCTGGTGGAGGGCGCGCTCGGCGGCACCGGCGCCTGGGCGGTGGAGCTGGCGCTGGCCCGGCGCATGCGCGTCACCGGCATGGTCTCGTCCGCCCGCCGCGCCGAGGCCCTGCGCGCCCGCGGCGCGGAGGCCGTGGACCGTGCCGCCTTCGATGCCGCCTTCACCCGCATCCCGGCCGACCCGGCGCAGTGGCAGGCGTGGGAACAGGCCGGTGCCGGCTTCCTGGACGCGGTGCGCGCGGCCAACGGCGGCGCGCTCATGGACTACGCCGTCAGCCACGCCGGCGAGACGACCTTCCCGCGCAGCTTCCAGGCGCTGGCGGAGGGGGGCGCGCTGACCTTCTTCGGCGCATCCAGCGGCTACCACATGACCTTCCTCGGGAAGCCCGGTTCGGCCGAGCCCGCGGACATGCTGCGCCGCGCCCGCCTGAAGCCGGGCGAGACGGTGCTGGTGTTCTATGGAATTGGATGTGGCGGCACCGGCACCACCGGCCTGCGCGACGATCTGGCACTGTCCGCCATCGAGGCGGCGCGCGAGGCCGGCGCCCGCGTCTGCGTCGTGACCGACCAGGACGCCGAGCGCGACTTCGTGCTGTCGCTGGGCTATGGCGAGGCGCTGGCGGGTGCCGTGTCGCTGGCGGAGATCCGCCGCCGCGTGCCGCACTTCGTCTGGCCGGACACCATGCCCGACCTGCCCGATCCGCAGAAGGAAACGGCCGCCTTCAAGGAGGCCGTGCGCCTGATGACGGAGGAGACGTTCAAGCCGCTGGGCCAAGCGGTGGGCCGCATCCTGCGTTCCGCCGACAACCCGCGCGGCATGCCCGACGTGGTCGTCGAACGGGCGCGGCGCGACACGCTGTTCGTTTCCACCATGCTGGTCAAGCCCAGCACCGGACGCGTCGTGTACTGCGGCGATATGGGCGGCCGACGCTACAGCTTCTACGCGCCGCAGGTGTGGATGCGTCAGCGCCGCATCCTGATGCCGACGGCGTCGATCATCGGCACGCACCTGTCCAACGCCGCGGAGATCGCCGGGCTCAACCGCGTCATCGCCTCGGGCGCCGTCAAGGTGCCGCCGACACATCTCGGCGGCTGGGAGACCCTGCCGATGCTGCACCAGGCCATGTGGGAGAACCGCCTGCCGGAGGCCACGGGCGGCGCCTCGAAGGCGGTGGTCAACCACGCCCTGCCCGAACCCGGCCTCAAGACCCGCGACGAGCTGCTGATCGCCTGGGCGGGCCGGATGCAGGTGGAGTGACCAAGGTCCACTTCCAACGGCCTTTCCGAGAATCCACGCGTGGGTTGGGTTGAACCGCAGGCGAAAATCCAACGCTCCCGGCAGCGCGGGCATGTTGGGTTTTCGCTGCGCTCAACCCAACTTACGCTTCACCCCGACGTCAGGCGCTGGTAATCGGCGAAGGCGATCTTCAGCAGCGTCTTAAGTTCATCGTTCATGCCGTTGAACTTCAACGACACTTGCCCCTTGCCGCCATGATTGCGAATGACCGTGCATTCGACCGGCGCGGTGACGTCCATACGCTCGCCCAGGATAAGCCGGCCGCGCACCACCTCGCCCGGCTGGTAGGGCTTCTCCTGGTCGTAGACGCGCACGCACAGGCCGGCGACCGACCAGTTGCGGCTGTGGTGCGCGCCGCGGTCGTCCTGCAGCATCAGCACCGGCCGGGGGAAGCGCTTGTGCCGGCGCCGCTCGGTGGGCGATGTCGGACGGGGCGGCGGGGGCGCGCCCGTCGCCTCCGCCACGGTCAGGCCGCTGCCGTCGAGCTTGGCGCCGTCCAGCTTGGCCGAGCCGGTCACCGCCTCGCCCATCTGGGCGCCGCGCAGGTCGGCGAAGGACAGGTCGGCGCTGTCGAAGTTGGCCGGCCACGCCCGCCCGCCGGCAAGGTGCAGCGACCGCGCGTCGGCCTTGCCCAGCTTGGCGGCGGCCAGCCGCGCCCGGCGCAGCGTGGCGCCGCGCAGGTCGGCATCGGCAAGGTCGGCGCCCTCCAGGTCGGTGTAGGACAGGTCGGCCATTTGAAGATCCACGCCATGCCACTTGGCGCGCGGGAAGCGGCAGCGGCGCAGCCGCGCGGCGGACAGGATGCGGCCGGCGAGGTCGGTGCCGGACACCGAGAGCAGATCGGCGTCCAGGCGCTTGCCCTCACGCCCCTCGGTCTCCACCCAGCGCTCGTGCCCGGCGACCATCCCCAGGAAGTCGGCGGCGCTGAGCTCGCGGTAGGATGGCTCGGCCAGGGCGTTGGCGGGCAGCGCGAAGGGGATGTAGGTCTGGCTGAGCGCCGCCGCGTCGATGACCGTGTTCCCGAAGGTGGCGCCGTCCAGCGTGGCGCCGGCCAGATCGGTGCCGACGAGCACCGCCCCCGTCAGTTCCGCCCCCGACAGGTCGGCGTCGTTGAGGTCGGCGCCCGACAGGTCGCAGCCGGAGAAGTTGGCGCCGGTGAGGATCGAGCGTTCCAGCTTCGCTTCGGTCAGCTTGGTCTGCCCGCCGCCCTTGGCCGTACCGCCGTCGCTCATGATGGCGCCGGCGCGCAGGTCGGCGCCGCGCAGGATGGCGTCGGTCAGCGCCGCGCGGTGCAGGTTGGCGCCGCGCAGGTCGGCACCGGCCAGATTGGCGCCGGTGAGGTTGGCGCCCTCCAGATCGGCGCCGAACAGGTCGGTCTGGCTGAGGTCGACGCCGACCAGGCGCGAGCCCACGAAGGTCGCCCCCGACAGCTTGGCGCCCGACAGGTTCATCTTCTCCAGGTTGAGACCGGACAGGTTCTTGAAGCTGAGGTCGGCGCGCTTGCCGCCCTTGCGCTTCAACCAGTTCTGGTGGCCCATGAGGGCGGCCTTGATGGCTTCGATCTCGGCCTGGGTGCGTTCCGACATACGCAGGGGTTCCGCCGCGCTGGTGGTGAAGGGAGCAACGATCTTAGCTTCGATACGCAAAGAAAGTCACCGTCTGGCGTATTCCCCACCACCATGCGCAAAATGTCGCGCCCGCGTGGGGAGCCGCATAGGGCGCCCGATATGGGCGGTCCTATCCAGGAAGCGCCATGGCGCCCGGTCGGCTCACTTCCCAGTTGACGTTTCGGGCTGCGTGGAACGCGTCGGGAGAACGGCGATGGCGAAGCAGGCGGACGAGTGGTTGAGGGCCATGATCCTGACGTTCTACGCCGAAGCGTTGGCGACCGCAGCGGCCAAGCGCATCGACGGTCCCGTCGCCCACCAGCTCGCCCTTCTGGAAACCGTCAGCCTCGTCTCCGGCCAGGCCAGCCGCCCGGTCGGCGAGGAGGACGTGGCCCGCGTTCTGCTCGACGCCAGCCGCCGCCGGCGCGCGCGACGGGGTGCCATACCGCGACGCCCGCGCTACCGCGTGTCCCGCGTGCCGCTGAAGTCCGTGCGCATCGGCTGCATCGGCTCGCCGGTGGAGGCGTTATAGCCGCTCAGTGCGGATCGTACCCGCGCGCCTCCAGCGCGTCGGCCAGATCGTCGGCCATGCGCAACGTCTTCACCATCAACGGCACCAGCAGGGCCACGGCGCTCCGCTCCACGCCGCGGGCGCGCTGCGCCATGCGGATCTCCTGCGCCTGGGCCAGCAGCACCGGCACCAGTCGGATGGTGAGCGCCAGCATCAGGCTGACCTTGCCGGCGTTGACGCCCAGCGGTCGCAGCCACGCGAGCGCGCGCTCGAGCGTCTCCACCATGTCCGACACGCGCGTGGTCAGCGTCACCAGCGTCGCCAACAGCACGAGCACGAGGAAACGTCCCACCGTCACAAGTCCCGCCTCCACGCTGTCGAGCGCCGCCTGCACGACGAAGAAGACCAGCGCGATGGCCAGCAACGGCCGCACCTGTTCGGCCACCGTCCGCAGCGGCAGCCGCGCCAGCGCGAACAGCAGCGCCGACGCCCCCAGTGCGCCGCCCAGCAGCCACAGGCTCTTCGACAAAAGAACCACCGCCGCGGCACCGAACAGCAGCAGCAGCTTGGCGCCGGCCGGAAGGGCGTGGACGACGGATTCGCGGTGAACGTAGAGGCCCAGCATCAGCTCATCCGCCGCACATAGGCGTCGATCACCTCGGCAGGCGCGCCGTCGGCCAGAACCCTGCCTTTGTCCAGCGCGATCACCCGCTCGAAATCGGCGAGCAGATCCAGGTCGTGCGTCACCACGACGGCCCGTTGCGGCAGGTCGCGGATGGCCGCCGCGATGCGCCGGCGGTTGCGCAGGTCGAGCAGCGTCGTCGGCTCGTCGAAGACGATGGCGGCCGGCTCCATCGCCAGCACCCCCGCGATGGCGAGGAGTTGCTTTTCCCCGCCGCTGAGGACGTGCGCCGACTGCCGGCGCAACGTGGCAAGCCCGAACCGCTCCAGCGCGGCATCGACCCGCCGGGCAATCTCCCCCTTGTCCAGGCGCAGGTTCTTCAGGCCGAAGGCGAGGTCTTCCTCCACGGTCGGATAGACGATCTGCACGTCCGGATCCTGGAAGACGAATCCGACGCGGCGGCGCACCGCCCTGGCGTCGCGGCGGGTGTCGATGCCGTCCACCAACACCGCGCCCCGGCTGGGCAGCAGCAGGCCGTTCAGCAGGCGCGCGAACGTGCTCTTCCCCGAGCCGTTGGCGCCGACAATGCCGATGCGCCGCTCGGCAAGCGTCAATGTCACGTCGCTCAGCACCGGCCTCTCGCCGAAACTGTGGCTGACCTCGCGCAGTTCTATCATATCCCGTCCCCAGGGCCGAAGCGGCAGCGCAGGCCTTTACCACCGCGCAGCGGTAACAGTCGAGGGGATGGTGGCCCAGTCCTCGTCAATCTCGACGAGGATGGCCGTGACGAGGCGTAAAAGGGCCGCCTCGTTTGGAAACACACGGACTTTGCTGGTGCGGCGTTTGATCCCCTGTTGAATGGCGCGCACAGAGAACAGTAAGGCACATATACCCCAAACCGTGCCCCACAACGCAAAAAGGCCCGCGGGAGCGGGCCATCTTCCAAGCTAAACGCTTGATTTTATGGTGAGCGCGCTGGGATTCGAACCCAGGACCTACTGATTAAAAGTCAGTTGCTCTACCGACTGAGCTACGCGCTCCCAAGGGTATCGGGAGGGCGGCACCATAGGAGGTGCCGGCCGTCCGGTCAACCTTGCCGTCACTGTTTCAGCGTCTGCACCTTCTTGGCGTCCGCACCGGCCTCCAGCGCGAAGCGCTCGGTCAGGTGCTTCACCACGCGGGGGGAGACGAACTGCGTGATGTCGCCGCCAAGGCGGCCGATCTCCTTCACGAAACGCGAGGAGATGAACTGGTGCTTCTCCGACGCCATCAGGAACATCGTCTCGATCTTCGGATTGAGACGCGCGTTCATGCCCGCCATCTGGAATTCGTATTCGAAATCCGAAACGGCGCGCAGGCCGCGGATGATGACGCCCGCCTTGCACTCCATGGCGAAGTGCATGAGCAGGTTGTCGAAGGGCTGCACCTCGATGGTGCAGCCGTTCTTCTCCAACGCGTCCACGTCCTCGCGCACCATCGCCACCCGCTCGTCCGTCGAGAACAGCGGGCCCTTGCCGGCATTGCGGGCGACGCCGACGACCAGATGGTCGACGAGCCGCGAGGCGCGCTGGATGATGTCCAGGTGCCCGTTGGTGATCGGGTCGAAAGTGCCGGGATAGACCCCGATGCGGCGCTTGGACATGGTGGCTCCCTTCCGGCCTTTTCCGGTCAGTCCGTCGATTCCGGGCTGTTGCTGTCCGGGGCTTCCCCGTTCACGTCGCCGCCGGCTTCACCGTTGCTCTCGCTGTTCGCATCACCGTTGGCGTCGCCATTGCCGTTGCCGTTCTCCTCCTCCTCCTCGATGGAGGCGACGGAGACGACGCGCTCCTCGGGGCCAACGCGGAACAGCGTGACGCCCAGGGTCTTGCGGCCGGCCACGCGCACGTCGTGGATCGGCATGCGGATCACCTGGCCGCCGTTGGTCACCATCATCACCTGATGCGCGTCGGTCACCGGGAACGCCGCGACGATCGAGCCGTTGCGCTCGCCCATCTCCATGTTCCAGATGCCCTGCCCGCCGCGGCCGCTGGTGCGGTACTCGTAGGACGAGGTGCGCTTGCCGAAGCCACGGTCGGAAACGGTGAGCACGTACTGCTCCAGCCGCTTCAGATCGTCGTAGCGCTCCTGGGTCAGGGTGACGGCGTCGGCCGGAACCTCGTCCGCCTCGGGCGCCGCCTCGCCCACCATGTCCAGCCCCTCCTCCTTCTTCTTCTTGAGGTAGGCGGCGCGCTCGCCGGGCGTGGCCTCGACGTGGCGCAGCATGGACATGGAGATGACCTCGTCCGCGCCGACCAGCTTGATGCCGCGCACACCGGTGGAGGTGCGGCCGGCGAACACGCGGATTTCCGGCACCGGGAAGCGGATGCAGCGGCCGTCGCGGGTGGCCAGCAGGACATCGTCCTCCTCCGTGCAGGTGCGCACGGCGATCAGGCGCTCGCCCTCCTCCTCCAGCTTCATGGCGATGAGGCCGTTGGAGCGGATGTTGGCGAAGTCCGACAGCTTGTTGCGCCGCACGCCGCCCTTGGACGTGGCGAACAGCACGTGCAGGTCGCCCCAGGTGCCCTCGTCTTCCGGCAACGGCAGGACGGTGGAGATGGTCTCCCCCTCCTCCAGCGGCAGCAGGTTGACGAACGCCTTGCCACGGCTCTGCGGGTTGCCGAGCGGCAGGCGGTAGACCTTCAGCTTGTAGACGATGCCGCGGGTCGAGAAGAGCAGCAGCGGCGTGTGCGTGTTGGCGACGAACAGGTCGGCGACCGCGTCCTCCGCCTTCATGCTCATGCCGGAGCGGCCCTTGCCGCCACGCTTCTGCGCGCGGTAGGTGGACAGCGGCACGCGCTTCACGTAACCCGACTGGCTGACTGTGACAACCATGTCCTCGCGCTGGATCAGGTCCTCGATGTCGGCCTCGAACTCCAGGTCCTGGATCTCGGTGCGGCGCGGGGTGCCGAACCGCACCTTCATCTCGACCAGCTCGTCGCGCAGGATGCCCAGCAGCTTCGCGCGGTTGGCCAGCGTCTCCAGGTAATCGGCGATCTGGTCGGTGACGTCCTTCAGCTCGGCGCCGATCTTGTCGCGCTCCAGCCCGGTCAGGCGGTGCAGGCGCAGGTCCAGGATGGCGCGGGCCTGCTCCTCCGACAGATGGTAGGTGCCGTTCTCGCTGACACCACGGCCCGGCTCGTCGATGAGCTGGATGAGCGGGGCGACGTCCAGTGCCGGCCACTCGCGCGCCATCATCTCGGTGCGCGCCCAGACGGGGTCCGGGGCCGAGCGGATGAGCTGGATCATGGCGTCGAGGTTCGCCACGGCGACGGCGAGGCCAACCAAGGTGTGCGCACGCTCGCGCGCCTTGCCCAGCAGGAACTCGGTGCGCCGGGTGATGACCTGTTCGCGGAAGCGGACGAAGGCGGAGATGATCTCCTTGAGGTTCATCAGCTCCGGCCGGCCGCCGTTCAGCGCCAGCATGTTGACGCCGAACGACGTCTGAAGCTGGGTGTGGCGGTAGAGCTGGGCCAGCACCACGTCGGGCACGGCGTCGCGCTTCAGCTCGACCACCACGCGCACGCCGTCGCGGTCGGACTCGTCGCGCAGGTCGGCGATGCCCTCGATGATCTTGTCGTTGACGACCTCGCCGATGCGCTCCATCAGCTTGGACTTGTTGACCTGATAGGGGATCTCCGTCGCCACGATGGCGAAGCGGTCCTTGCGGATCTCCTCGATCTCGGTCTTGGCGCGCATGACGATGGAACCGCGCCCGGTCTGCAGCGCCGCCCGGCTGCCGGAACGACCGAGGATCAGGCCGCCAGTGGGGAAGTCCGGTCCTGGCACCAGCTCCATCAGCTCGTCGAGCGTGATGTCGGTGTTGTCGATGTAGGCGCAGCAGGCGTCGATCACCTCGCCCAGATTGTGGGTCGGGATGTTGGTCGCCATGCCGACGGCGATGCCGCCGGCGCCGTTCACCAGCAGGTTCGGGAAGCGCGCCGGGACGACGGTCGGCTCGCGCGTCGAATCGTCGTAGTTCGACTGGAAGTCGACCGTGTCCTTGTCGATGTCGTCGAGCAGCGATTCGGCCGCCTTGGCCAGCCGCGCCTCGGTGTAGCGCATGGCTGCCGGGGGATCGCCGTCCATCGAGCCGAAGTTGCCCTGGCCGTCGATGAGCGGCAGCCGCATCGAGAAGTCCTGCGCCATGCGGACCATGGCGTCGTAGATCGCGCTGTCGCCGTGCGGGTGGTACTTACCCATCACGTCGCCGACGATGCGCGCCGACTTCTTGTACGGCTTGGTCGAATCGTAGCCGCCCTCCTTCATCGCGTAGAGGATGCGGCGGTGCACCGGCTTCAGCCCATCGCGGACGTCGGGCAGCGCGCGACTCACGATCACGCTCATGGCGTAATCGAGGTACGATCGCCGCATCTCGTCTTCGATGGTGACCGGCGCGATGTCGGAGGCGGGAGGCAGGGGTGTCGTGCTCAAGAAACAGGCTCTTCGTTCTTGGGAGCGGCGGTCTCTCTAACCGGTGCCCGGGTTTCAGCCAAGGCGTGATCGCCGCGTTGCCTCATTAATATAGGTATTTCTACCAGCGTTCGCAGGTGCACACAACGTTTCCGCGTCAAGAACCCGGCCGGCGGCCGAGCCACGCGAAGCGCGCCGAAAGGATAGAGACGGATACCACACTCGCCACAAGAATTCCTTCGAAAAGACCGTGCTCGCCCCGCCCGAGGCCGACTGCCAGCCACGCGGAAACGGGGATCATGACAATTGCGTACGACACGAAATGCAGCACGGTGGGCACCCACGCGTCGTTCCGGCCGCGCAGCGCGTTGCCCATCACCGCCTGCCCGCCGTCCGCCACCAGGATCCAGGCGCCGAAGCTGACCAGCGGGACGACGCGTTCCAGCAACTCCGGGTCGCTGGTGTAGATGCCGGCCGCCGCCTCGGGGAACCAGCGGTAGACGACGCCGACCACGGCCAGGATGGCGCTGGTGACCGCCAGGCCGGTCCAGCCGGCCAGCGCCATCTCGCGCGCGTCGCGCCGGCCGTAGGCGATCCCGACCCGCACCGCCGTCGCCGAGCCCAGGCCGACCGCCGCCATGAACGGCACGGCGATCAGGTTCAGCCCGACCATGTAGGCGCCGAGCGCCAGCGGCGAGAGCATGCCGGCGATGAAGCCCAGCGCCGCGAACGCGGTGCTCTCCACGCCGATGCTGAGGCCCGCGGCGTAGCCCAGCGTGCGCTGGCGCGCCCACGCCCGCCAGCCCTTGCGCGTGTTGCGCCGGATGCCCCAGCGGGCGTGGTCGGGCATCCGCCAGATCACCACCAGCAGGCCCAGCCCCATGGCCCAGCGCACCGCGCTGGTGGCCATGGCGGAGCCCAGGGCGCCCATGGCCGGCAGGCCGAATCCGCCCCACACCAGCGCCCAGGCCAGCACGCCGTTCAGCAGGTTGCCGCCGATCATCGCCACCATCACCGGCAGCGGCCGCTGCAACCCCTCCAGGAAGAAGCCGGCGGCGACGTACAGCATCATGCCCGGCATGCCCAGCCCCAGCACCGCCATGACCTTGCCGCCGCCCTCGGCCAGTTCGGGCGTCTGGCCGGAGAGCAGGAGCAACGGCTCGCCGAACAGCGAGACCACCGCCATCAGCAGGCCCAACACCAGCGCGTAGGGCAGCGAGCGGCGCAGCACCCGCCCGCACTCCCGGTCCTCCCCGGCGCCCAGCGCGTGCGCGGTCATGGCGACGGTGCCGAGCAGCAGGCCGACACCGGTGCCGATCATCACGTTGTTGGGCAGGTGGGCAAGGCCGAACAGCGCCAGCTCGTGCGCGCTGAAGCGGCCGACGATGGCGGTATCGACGGCCATCATCACCATCAGCCCGGCGCGCGAGACGATGACCGGCGCCGCAAGGCGCAGCAACTCCCCCACATGCACGCGCACGCGGCCGGAGAGCGGACGGACGAGGGTTTCGCTGGCGCTCATGCAAGGAAATCCGGCGGGTGACGGCGAGGGGACGCCATCATGACCGAGGGAATTACTGCGTCAAGGAAGGACGCCATTCCGATTGCACAGTTGCGCGTTGCGCGCGTGCATCCGGAACCATCCGGGCGGGCGGGCCGTTCACAAGGCAGGTGTTCTTCAACAAGGAGACTGGGCGATGACCCGCACGATCCGGCTTCCCGTTCGCCAAATCGCGATGTTGAGTTTCCTGGTCGCGTTGACCGCCATGCTGAGCGGGTGCAACACAATGGAAGGCATGGGGCGGGACGTGCAGTCCGGCGGGCGGGCGCTCGAACGCTCGGCCGACTAGGCGGCAAGCCAGAAGGAGTTTGTCTTGAGCGATCCCCATAAGCCGGTCCCGGAGGTGCCGCCACCCGGCGGCCCGACCTCCCCATCGCCCGACCGCCCGGCCCCGACGCCGGAGCCGCGCATCCCGCCCAACCCGGAAACCCCGCCGGAGGTGACGCCACCCAGCGACCCGACGTCCCCCGGCGTCCCGCCGCCGTTCACGGCGTAGCGCACCCGTTTGCACCCATTTTCCAGGGGATGGCGCCGCGCCCGTGCGCGGCGCCGTTCGCGCGTCCGCGTCAGGCCGCGCTGGCGCCGGCCCCGGCCTTGGCTGGCTGGGTGCCGTAGAGCTTCTGCGCGCGCACCTCGAAGGCGTGGACCATACGGGTAACCGCCTCGTTGAACAGCACACCCATGATCTTCTGCAGGATCGCCGAGCGGAACTCGAAATCCACGAAGAAGTCCACGCAGGTGCCCTTCTCGTGCGGCAGGAAGATCCAGTGATTGTTCAGGTACTGGAACGGCCCGTCGGTGTACTGAACATCGATGCGCATGGCCGGCTCGTTCAGCTCGACGCGCGAGGTGAAGCGCTCGCGGATCATCTTGAAGCCGATGACGAGGTCCGCGTACATGACGTTGCCCTCGCGCCGGCGGATGCGCGCGGCCAGACACCAGGGCAGGAATTCGGGATAGCGCTCCACGTCCGCGACGAGCCGGTACATCTGCTCCGGCGTGTAGGGCAGGACCTTTTTTTGCGCGTGCGTCGGCATGGCCCTGCCCCGTCAGCCGGCCGTGGCGGCGAGCTTGGCGGCGCGCGCGTCGCGCAGCCGCGCGAAGTCGTCGCCGGCGAAGTAGGAGGAACGGGTCAGCGGGCTGGCCGACACCATCAGGAAGCCCTTGGCGCGGGCGAGGCGGGCGTAGCCCTCGAACTCCTCCGGCGTTACGAAGCGGTCGACGGCCACGTGCTTGGGCGTCGGCTGCAGGTACTGGCCGATGGTGAGGAAGTCGACGTCGGCAGCGCGCAGGTCGTCCATCACCTGCGCCACCTCTTCCTTGGTCTCGCCGAGGCCGACTATGATTCCGGACTTCGTGAACATGGATGGATCGATCTCCTTCACCTTCGCCAACAGCTGGAGCGAGGTGAAGTAACGCGCTCCCGGCCGGATCGTCGGGTAGAGCCGCGGCACCGTTTCCAGATTGTGGTTGAACACGTCGGGTTTCGCCGCGGCGACGACCTCTATGGCGCCCTTCTTCTTCTGGAAGTCGGGGGTCAGGATCTCGATGGTGGTATCCGGGGCGTGCCGGCGGATGGCGGCGATGGTGCGGGCGAAGTGACCGGCCCCGCCGTCCTCCAGGTCGTCGCGGTCGACCGAGGTGACGACCACGTGGTTGAGCTGGAGCTGCCCCACCGCCTCGGCGACGTTCTCCGGCTCGTGCGGGTCGAGCAGGTCGGGGCGGCCGGTCTCGACGTTGCAGAAGGAGCAACCGCGCGTGCAGATCGAGCCGAGGATCATGAACGTGGCGTGCTTGTGCTTCCAGCACTCGCCGATGTTCGGGCAGGCCGCCTCCTCGCACACCGTGTTGAGCTTGAGGTCGCGCATGAGGGCGCGCGTCTCGTGGTACTCGGCGCTGGTGGGGGCCTTGACGCGGATCCACATCGGCTTGCGCGCGACGGGGTTGTCCGGCCGGTGGGCCTTCTCGGGGTGGCGGAGCTTCTCGGTCGTGTTGGCCGCGGTCATGAGGTCAGAACTCCCAACGGCCTGGCAGGAATGCCGGGCCGGTCAACGGGCCGGTGACGCTCACGCGCGCCACTCCGGGGGAAACAGGTCGGCCGGATAGGCCGGATCGAGCGCCTCGTCAAGCGTGAAGGGCGGCGAGGCGGGGAATCGGGCCATCTCCACGTCGGCTTCGACGATGGCCCGGCGGCGGGCCTTCTGATAGGTTTCTTCGAGGTATTGCTCGGCATAGGGACGGAGGCTCGGGCTGTCGTTCAGCTCCTTCCGCAACTCGTCGCGCTGCTCCATGACCGTCAGGCGCCAGCCGCGTTCACACCGGTCACGCAGCTCGGGGCAGTACAGCCATTTCAGCAGATGGTTCTGCAGAACGATCAAACGGCTCCAGATCTCCGACCGCTGGCTTCTGCCCATGCTCTCGATCTCCTCGGCGACGTTCTGCCAGTCGATCGGGGCGTTGTTCCGCTCGGCGCCGGCACGGCGGATCTCGGCGGCCTGGGCTTGCGTCCAGGCGTAGAAGTCCTCGTCGTACGCGGCGCTCGTGCGGCTCATGGGCTCGTCGGCTGAAAGAACGTCACCTCGGCAATCTAGCTAGAAGTGGATCGCCCGGCCATAGGCATCAAGGACCGACTCGTGCATCATCTCCGACAGCGTCGGGTGCGGGAACACCGTATGCATCAGCTCCTGCTCCGTGGTCTCCATGGTCTTGGCGACCGTGTAGCCCTGGATCAGCTCCGTCACCTCGGCCCCCACCATGTGGGCCCCCAGCAGCTCGCCGGTCTTGGCGTCGAACACCGTCTTCACCAATCCCTCCGGCTCGCCCAGGGCGATGGCCTTGCCGTTGCCCATGAAGGGGAAGCGGCCGACCTTCACGTCGTAGCCCTGCTCCTTGGCCTTCGCCTCGGTCAGGCCGACCGACGCCACCTGCGGGTGCGAGTAGGTGCAGCCGGGGATGGTGCGGACGTCCAGCGGGTGCGGGTGCTTGCCGGCGATGGCCTCCACGCAGATGACGCCCTCGTGGCTGGCCTTGTGCGCCAGCCAGGGCGGCTGCGTCACGTCGCCAATGGCGTACACGCCGGGCTCGTCCGTGCGGCAGAACGCGTCGGTCACGATGTGGCCGCGGTCCAGCTTCACCTTGGTGCCTTCCAGGCCGAGGTTCTCGGTGTTCGGGCTGATGCCCACCGCGACGATGACGCGATCCACCGTGATGTCCTCGGTCTTGCCGCCGGCCTCCACCGCCACGGTTACGCTGTCCGCGGATTTCCGCAGGTTGCCGGCCTTAGCGCCGGTGATGATGCGCATGCCCTGCTTTTCGAAGGCCTTGCGGGCGAAGGTGGAGATCTCCGCATCCTCGACGGGGAGGATGCGGTCCATCACCTCGACCACCGTCACCTTGGAACCCAGCGCGTTGTAGAAGCTGGCGAACTCGATGCCGATGGCGCCGGAGCCGATGACCAGCAGCGACTTCGGGAAGGCGTTGGGGGTCATCGCCTTCTTGTAGGTCCACACCAGCTTGCCGTCGTCCTCAAGGCCCGGCAGGGTGCGGGCGCGGGCCCCGGTGGCGATGATGATGTGCTTGGCGCCAAAGGTGCCGACGGCGGCACCATCCTTGGTGACCGCCACCGTGCCCTTGCCGGCAAGCTTGCCCTCGCCCTCGATGACGGTGACCTTGTTCTTTTTCAGGAGGTGTTTGACGCCGCCGTTGAGCTGGGCGGCGACCTTGCGCGAGCGCTGCACGACCTTGTCCAGGTCGAAGGACACGCCGTTCACGGACAGGCCGTAGTCGGCGGCGTGCTTGGCGAGGTGCATGACCTCGGCCGAGCGCAGCAGCGCCTTGGTGGGGATGCAGCCCCAGTTCAGGCAGATGCCGCCCAGGTGCTCGCGCTCTACCACGGCGGTGGACAGGCCGAGCTGGGCGGCGCGGATCGCCGCCACATAGCCGCCGGGCCCGGTGCCAATGACGATGACGTCGTAGTTCATGTCGGCCAAGGGTCACTCTCCCCCGTCAGAGGTCCCGCCGGAGGAAGCGAACAACCGCTCCTCGGTCCGGCAGGCCTCGTCGATGATCATCTGGTACAGGCGGGCGACGAAGTCCGGATCGAGGCCGACGGCCTCGCCCCGCGCGGCCGCCTGCCGCTTCACCGCCTCGATGCGTTCCGGCAGCACGGCGGGAATCCCGTGGCGGTGCTTGACGGCGGCGACGCGGCGCACCACGCCGAACCGCCGCCCCAGAAGGGCGACCAGCTCGGCGTCGATGGCGTCGATTTCCGCGCGCAGCGGCGCCAGCGGGCTCTCCCGATCCGCACTCACAGCAGCATGCTCAGCGGATCCTCGACCAGCTTCTTGAAAGCGGCCAGGAACTCCGCCCCGACGGCGCCGTCCACCACGCGGTGATCGACGGAGAGCGTGCAGCTCATCATCGTGGCGACGGCAAGCGCGCCGTCCTTCACCACCGGGCGCTGCTCGCCCGCCCCCACCGCCAGGATGCAGCCCTGCGGCGGGTTGATGATGGCGGCGAATTCGCGCACACCGAACATGCCCAGGTTGGACACCGAGAAGGTGCCGCCCTGGAATTCCTCCGGCTTCAGCTTGCCGTCGCGGGCGCGCTTGGCGAGGTCCTTCATCTCGGTGGAGATCTGGGCCAGCCCCTTGCCTTCCGCCGCCTTGATGATCGGCGTGATCAGGCCGTTGGGCGTGGCGACCGCCACCGAGACGTCGGCGTGCTCGTACTGGAGAATGCCCTCGTCCGACCACGCGGCGTTGGCGGCGGGCACCTTCTTCAGCGCCAGCGCCACCGCGCGGATGACGAAGTCGTTGACCGACAGCTTGTAGGCGTCGGACCGGCTGTTCAGCTCGGCGCGCACCTTCATCAGCGTGTCGAGCTGGCAGTCGATGGTCAGGTAGAAGTGCGGGACCGTCTGCTTGGCCTCGGTGAGGCGGCGCGCGATGGTCTTGCGCATGGACGAGTTGGGCTGAAGCGTGTAGCGCATGCCCAGCTTGTCCGAGTAGTCGCGCGCGTCCACACCCGCGGCGGCGGCCGGCCTGGGGGCAGGAGCCGCGGCGGGCGCCGGGGCGGCCGCGGGCGCGGCGGCCTGTGGGGCCGCGGCAGGCTTGGCAGCGCCGCCGCCCGCCTTGGCGGCCTCCACGTCGGCCTTGACGATGCGCCCGTTGGGGCCGGAGCCCTTGACCGCCTTCAGGTCGATGCCGGCCTGTTCCGCCAGCCGGCGGGCCAGCGGGCTGGCGAACACGCGGTCGCCGGTGCGGGCGGCGGGAGCCGCCTGTGGCGCAGGGGCCGTCGCCGGGACCGGCGCGGGAGCCGCCGCGCCGTCACCCTTGGGGGCGGGAGCCGGCGCGGGTGCGCCGCCGCCGGCCTTGGCACCGGTCTTGGCAAGGGCGCTCTCGTCCTCGCCCTCCTCCAGCAGCACGGCGATGGGGGTGTTCACCGCCACGCCCTGGGCGCCGGCCTGCACCAGGATCTTGCCCAGGCGGCCTTCGTCGACCGCCTCGACCTCCATGGTGGCCTTGTCGGTCTCGATCTCGGCGAGCACGTCGCCGGACTTCACCGTGTCGCCTTCCTTTTTCAGCCACTTGGCGAGGTTGCCCTCGGTCATGGTGGGCGAGAGGGCGGGCATCAGGATCTCGATGGGCATGTCCCGACCTCCTTATGCCCGGTACAGGGCTTTTTTCGCCGCCGCGACGATACCGTCGGGCTGCGGCAGAACCAGCTTCTCCAGATTCGCCGCGTAGGGCATCGGCACGTCCTTGCCGCTGACCCGCATCACCGGCGCGTCCAGGTGGTCGAAGGCGTGCTCCATCATCAGCGCCGACAGTTCGGCACCGATGCCGCAGGTGGCCCACGCCTCCTCGACCGTGACGAGGCGGTTGGTCTTCTTCACACTCTCGACGATGGTGTGGACGTCGAGCGGGCGGATGGAGCGCAGGTTGATGACCTCCGCCTCGATGCCCTCCTGCGCCAGCTGCTCGGCGGCGGCAAGCGCGTGCGCGACCATCAGCGAGTAGGCGGTGATGGTGACGTCCTTGCCCTGGCGCATGATCTTGGCGCGGCCGATGGGGATGGTGAAGTCCTCGGAATCCGGCACGTCGAAGCTCTGGCCGTAGAGGATCTCGTTCTCCAGGAAGATGACCGGGTTCGGGTCGCGGATGGCGGCCTTCAGCAGGCCCTTGGCGTCCGACGCGGTGTAGGGGGCGACGACCTTGAGGCCGGGCACGCTGGCGTACCAGGGCGCGAAGTCCTGGGAGTGCTGCGCGGCGACGCGGGCGGCGGCGCCGTTGGGGCCGCGGAAGACGATGGGGCAGCCCATCTGGCCGCCGGACATGTACAGCGTCTTGGCGGCGGAGTTCACGATGTGGTCGATCGCCTGCATGGCGAAGTTGAAGGTCATGAACTCGACGATCGGCCGCAGGCCCTTGAAGCCGGCGCCGACGCCCAGGCCGGCGAAGCCGTATTCGGTGATCGGCGTGTCGATGACGCGATCCGCGCCGAACTCCTGCAGCAGGCCCTGGGAGACCTTGTAGGCGCCCTGGTACTGCGCGACTTCCTCGCCCATCAGGAAGACCTTGGCGTCGCGCCGCATCTCCTCGGCCATGGCGTCGCGCAGGGCCTCGCGGACCGTCTTCTTCACCACCTTGTCGAAGAACCTGTCCTCGTCCGAGGCGGGCGGGGCGGCGGGGCCGCTCGTCGGTTCGGCGGGGAGCGTCGCGGGACGGGCTTCCTCACCCTTCACCACCGGCTGGGCGGCGGTCTTGGGCGAGGATTCCTCGATGTTGGAGAGGTTGGTGACGGCGTCCTCGCCGTCGCCCAGGATCACCGCGATGGGGGTGTTCACGGCGACCCCCTCGGTCCCCTCGGCGACCAGCAGCTTGCCCAGGCGCCCCTCGTCGACCGCCTCGACCTCCATGGTCGCCTTGTCGGTCTCGATCTCCGCCAGCACGTCGCCGGACTTGATCTCGTCGCCCTCTTTCTTCAGCCACTTGGCCAGCTTGCCCTCGGTCATCGTGGGCGACAGCGCCGGCATCAGCACTTCGATCGGCATTCTTTTCCTCCGTACGCCGGCTCAGGCTTCGATGAGTACGTCCGTCCACAGCTCGGACGGATCGGGCTCGGGGCTCTGCTGGGCGAACTCGGCGGATTCGGACACGATCGCCTTCACCTCGCGGTCGATTTCCTTCAGCTTGTCCTCGTCCGCGGCGCCGGTGTCGATGAGGAGCTTCTTCATCTGGTCGATGGGATCGGACTCCGTCCGCATCTTCTCGACCTCCTCCTTGGTGCGGTACTTGGCCGGGTCGGACATGGAGTGGCCGCGGTAGCGGTAGGTCTTCATCTCCAGGATGACCGGGCCGTTGCCCTCGCGCACCCAGGGCACCCACTGGTCGGCGGCTTCCTTGACGTCCAGGACGTTCATGCCGTTGACCTGATGGCCGGGGATGCCGTACGCGGCGCCACGCTGGTGCAGCTCGCCGGCCGAGGAGCGCTCCTGCGCCGTGCCCATGGCGTACTTGTTGTTCTCGATGATGTAGACGACCGGCAGCTTCCAGAGGGCGGCCATGTTGAAGCTCTCGTACACCTGACCCTGGTTGACCGCGCCGTCGCCCAGATAGCAGGCGCACACGCCGCCGTCCTTCAGATACTTGTGCGCGAAGGCAAGGCCGGTTCCAAGCGGCACCTGGCCGCCGACGATGCCGTGGCCGCCGTAGAAACCCTTCTCGCGGCTGAACATGTGCATCGAGCCGCCCTTGCCCTTGGAGTAGCCGCCGCGGCGCCCCGTCAGCTCGGCCATGACGCCCTTGGCATCCATGCCGCAGGCCAGCATGTGGCCGTGGTCGCGGTAGCTGGTGATGACGCTGTCGCCGTCCCGCAGGGCAGCCTGGACGCCGGTCACCACGGCCTCCTGGCCGATGTAGAGGTGGCAGAAGCCGCCGATCAGGCCCATGCCGTAGAGCTGGCCCGCCTTCTCCTCGAAGCGACGGATCAGCAGCATCTCGCGGTAGTAGTGGAGCAGCTCCTCGGCGGAGGGCTGCGGAGCGGTCTTGGAAGCGGGCGCGGCGTCGTTCTGCGCCTTGGTCCGGCGTCGTGGGGCTGCCATGTGTCCTCCCCTGGCATTAGAGTGCACGCCGGGTTTGCGTCCCGGCGCTGCATTTCGCTACGAAAGTACTAGCGCAAGGACCCTATCCGACAAGTAGTACCTTGACAAGTAGCTGTTTTATAATACGAAATTGCAGTTAACCTGATTTACGTTAATCTGCTGATTGCACGAAGCTTCTGCCGCGCGCGCATTCGGGCCGGTCGCGAAACTTTCAGCGCACGTCGAAAACCGGCAACAACGCGTCCGCACGCGGGCCGACGGCCGCACGTTCGTTGCGCTGTCGTTGCGGATGAAACAGAAAAAATTGCGAGGCGGAGTGGGAGGGCGGGCGCACCGTCTTCGCCTGATGCCGTCGTCGCCCCGGATGGGGGCATGCCCGGACTTGCCCCGGGCACCCGCGCACGCCGATTGCTCCCAGGAACGTGGATGGCCGGAAGTGGGCCCGGCCATGACGAAGGGAGTCGTAGAGGAGAATGTATGGACTTAACGGGCCGTCGTGGCCGGCGTGTCGTCGCCGTCGTAAACCGGCGGCAGGGTGAGGATGACGTCGTTCTGGTGCGTCAGGCTCAGCATCGTACGGGCCCGCTCGTCCAGCATGTCGCGGTCGAGGCGGTCGGTGTGCAGAAGCTGGGCGCGGCGCTCCATGCGCTCGCGCTCGCCGCGCACCTGCTCCAGCACGCTCTGCGCCTGGGCGATCTCGCCCTGGAGGTGCTTCAGCGCGATCAGGCCTCGGTCGCCCTGCACGGCATAGTAGACGAAATAGGCCACCACGCACGAGCCGATCGCCGGCCCGATGACCTGCCGCAGCGCGCTCTTCGCGGCGCGCTTCAAGGAGTCGGAGATGTTCGCAACCATCGTCATGCGGCGGATGGAATCACGCCGGACGATACCCGTCAAACGAAAACCGGGCTACTTCGAAAGAAGAGGCTGGAGCGGGTTCTTGGAGCAACACAGTAATAGGTATGCCTCTGTCTTTGGCGTTGGACCCGCGCGCCAAACGGATGAGCGCATCACGGAATTGCCGGCGGCATGGCGGAATAGATCCTGCGCCCCCGTGTTGTGCAACCGGGCGCCGCGCGGTCCGTGCGGCGGCCGACCGAAGCAACACGGAGACTAACCATGCGCAGCAAGCTCCTGCTCGCAGCCCTGCCGGCGCTCCTGTTCGGCCTCGCCGCCTGCGACGAACAGACAGCCTCCACCGACACCGCGCCCTCGACCGCCGAGCGGCCGGCGTCGACGGCGAATCCGCCGGCCGGCGTCCCCGGCCAGAACGCGCCGGGCACCGGCGCGACGACTCCGGCGCCCGGCGGCACCGGCAGCTCGCCGAGCCAGTAAGGGTGGCCAGGCGCACGACGGGGGAGGCGGCGCCTCCCCCACCCTGCGCCCCGCACGTCGCCCTTTATACCTCGATCGTGTCCCGCGGCACCTCGCGCGGGCGGCCGTCGTCGCCGATGGCGACGAAGGTGAACTCGCCTTCCGTCACCTTCACCGGCTCGCCGGTGCGGTGCCGGCGCACCCAGGTTTCCACGCGCACGCGGATCGACGTGCGCCCGACCTTCACCACGTTCGCGAAGCAGCTCACCTCGTCGCCGACGAACACCGGCTTGTGGAAGGTCATCGCCTCGATGCCGACGGTGGCCACGCGCCCGCACGCGCGCCGCAACGCCACCACGCCGCCCGCCAGATCCATCTGCGCCAGCAGCCAGCCGCCGAAGATGTCGCCGTTCGGGTTGGTGTCCGCCGGCATGGCGATCGTGCGCAGCGCCGGATCGCTGTTCGTATCCCACGGGGTCCTGTCGGTCATGGCTCCTCCCAGGCGCGAAAAAACTCGGCACAAAATCTTGGGGACAGCGTATATAGGGCCTACAGCATCGGCTTGCGTACCCCTGACGAAATTCCTATTATGGGGCCATGAGCGATCTTTTCGAGAACACGGCCCGCAAGGCCGACACCTATTCCGCCAGCGACATCGAGGTCCTGGAGGGGCTGGAGCCGGTGCGCCGTCGCCCCGGCATGTACATCGGCGGCACCGACGACCGGGCGCTGCACCACCTCGTCGCCGAGGTGCTGGACAACGCCATGGACGAGGCGGTGGCGGGACACGCCAGCCGCATCGACCTGGAACTGGCGGTGGACGGCACGGTGACGGTGCGTGACAACGGCCGCGGAATCCCCATCGACGATCATCCCAAATACCCCGGCAAGTCGGCGCTGGAAGTCATCCTGACGACGCTGCACTCCGGCGGCAAGTTCTCCAACAAGGTCTACGAGACCTCGGGCGGCCTGCACGGCGTCGGTCTGTCGGTGGTGAACGCGCTGTCCGACCGCCTGACGGTGGAGGTGGCGCGCGACCGCCAGCTCTTCATCCAGAACTACAGCCGCGGCACGCCGCTGGGCCCGCTGAACAAACAGGGCGCCATCAACCGCCGCGGCACCACCGTGCGCTTTCACCCCGACTCCGAGATCTTCGGCGAAGCGGCGCATTTCGACCCGGCACGCCTCTACCGCATGGCGCGCTCGAAGGCATACCTCTACCGCGGCGTCGAGATCCGCTGGGCCTGCGATCCCTCGCTGCTCGGCCCCGACTCGACGACGCCGGCCGCCGAGACCCTGCACTTCCCCGGCGGCCTGCTGGATTACCTCAACAACGCGCTGAAGGACCGCAAGTCGCTCACGCCGACGCCGTTCGCCGGACAGGCGGAGTTCCCCAACGGCCAGGGCCGCGTGGAGTGGGCGGTGGCCTGGCCGGAGGACGAGGAAGGCTTCTCGCACACCTACTGCAACACCGTGCCCACACCACAGGGCGGCACGCACGAGGCCGGCCTGCGCGCCGCGCTGACGCGCGGCATCAAGGGCTATGGCGAGTTGACCAACAACAAGCGCGCCGGACAGGTGACCGCCGACGACGTGATGGGCGAGGCGTGCATCCTCCTCTCCGTCTTCATCCGCGAGCCGCAGTTCCAGGGGCAGACCAAGGACAAGCTGGCGACCACCGAGGCGCAACGCCTCGTCGACGCCGCCATCAAGGACCACTTCGATCACTGGTTGTCCGGCGACCCGGCGTCCTCCAACGCGCTGCTGGAACGCCTGATCGAGAAGGCGGAGGAGCGCGCCAAACGCAAGTCCGCCAAGGATATGGCGCGCAAGACGGCGACCCGCCGCCTGCGCCTGCCCGGCAAGCTGGCCGACTGCTCGCGCAACAACGCCGAAGGTACCGAGATCTTCCTGGTCGAGGGCGACTCGGCCGGCGGCTCGGCCAAGCAGGCGCGCAACCGCGAGACCCAGGCCATCCTGCCGCTGCGCGGCAAGATCCTGAACGTCGCCAGCGCGTCCGTCGACAAGATGAAGGCCAACCAGGAGTTGAACGACCTCGTCCAGGCGCTGGGCTGCGGGGTCGGCAAGGACTTCTCGTCGGACAAGCTGCGCTACGAGCGCGTCATCATCATGACCGACGCCGATGTGGACGGCGCGCACATCGCCTCGCTGTTGATGACCTTCTTCTATCGGGAGATGGGGGCGCTGATCCAGAACGGGCACCTGTACCTCGCCCTGCCCCCCTTGTACCGCATCAGCGGCGGCGGCAAGTCCGTCTACGCCCGCGACGACAGCCACAAGGACGAGGTGATCGCCAAGGTCTTCAAGAACCGCAAGGTGGAGATCAGCCGCTTCAAGGGTCTGGGCGAAATGATGCCGGCCCAGTTGCGCGAAACGACCATGGACCCGGCTAAGCGCACCCTGCTGCGCGTCATCGTCCCCAACGCCGCCGACCCGGAGGAGCAGGACGACCACGAGCGCACGAAGACGCTGGTGGAGAGCCTGATGGGCCGCAAGCCCGAGCTGCGCTTCCAGTTCATCCAGGAAAACGCCAAGTTCGTGCGGGCGGACGACATCGACGTGTAAGACGTGCGAGAGGGCGCCGCCCTCTCGCGCTCTCCCGGCAAGGGCGGGGGCCCTTGCATCCCAGCGATTTCAGGGGAATCCATGAGCGACGCCTTAGCCGCCCTGCCGACCTACCGAACCGACCTCTTCAATCCCACCTACCGGCCGATGCGGACGGAACGGTGGGAGCTGCGCATCAGCGACACGGTGTTCAGCCCCGGTTACTGGAGCGGCCCCAGCCTCGTCCACAACCTCGCCGCGCTGATCAGCATCAACGAGGACGGCTCGACGAACACCTGGATGTCCTCCACGCCCATGGAGCACGAAAGCCAGGAGATCGGCGTCCGCGCCGCCGCCGGGCACACGGTGGTGATGGGCATGGGCATGGGCTGGGCCGCCGCCAACATCGCGCTGAATCCGGCGGTGACGCGCGTCACCGTCGTCGACCTCGACCAGGAGGTCATCGACACCATCCAAGCGATCGGCGTGTTCGAACAGTTGCCGGCCGAGGCGGCGGCCAAGGTGACCATCGTGCACGGCGACGCCACGGCGTACGTGCCGGACGCGCCGGTGGACACGCTGTTCGCCGACATCTGGCGGCCCATCAACGGCGACCGCATCCCCGAGATGCACCAGATGCAGGCCAACTGCAAGGCGCCGCGCGTGTACTACTGGGGGCAGGAGCTGGAGATCGCCCGGCGCGCCCGTACGCTCGGCCTGCCGATCAACGGCGACACGGTCGCCCGCATCGTCGCGGACATCGGTCTGCCGCTGATCGGGCCGGAGCGCGCGGACTACCCTGCCCTCATTGAGGCAGCGGCCGCGCGCTGGCTGAAGGATATCTGAACAGGGGGGTGGGCTTCGCTGACGCTCAACCCAACCTACGCTCGTCCCTTACCGGATGTTGAAGTACACCCCCACGCCCGGCGGCGGCGCGTACACCACGGGCGGCGGCGGAGCGTAGTACACCGGCGGCGGGGGCGGCGGCACGTACACCACCCGCGGGCGCGGCGGCACGACGACCACCGCCGGCGGCCCCCAGGCGTGACCGCCCCAGCCGCCATGGCCGCGGTCGCGATGGTGGCCGCCGTAATGCCGGCCGTAGTCGCCATAGCCACCGCCATGATCGTGATGGCGGTGATGCCTGTGGTCCGCCGCCGCAGGCTGCGCCGCGAACAGCACGACCGCCGCCACGGCCACCGCGGCCCCGCGCAGCAGTGCCGTGAACGACCCTTTGGTGTCCGTCCTGGCGACCGTGTTGAGCGTGTTCATCGTTTTCCCCGTGTGCTAGGGCTTGGGCTCCATACCGACGATGAACGTTGCGGCCCTGACCGTTATTCCATCCCGGCGGGCACCACTGCGCCCGTTTCCGGCGTACCGCCACCGGAGGTCACAGACATGCCCCTGCCCGGCCCCGATCCCGGCAATCCGCACCCCATGCCTGGCCACCCGCGCGTGGGTTTCCTGAAGGCCTTCATCACCCGCCCCACCATCGTCGTCGGTGATTACACCTACTGTGACGACCCGGACGGGCCGGAGCACTTCCAGGACCGCAACGTCCTCTACCACTACGACTTCATCGGCGACCGGCTGGTGATCGGCCGCTTCTGCGCCATCGCCGCCGGCGTCCGCTTCCTCATGAACGGCGCCAACCACGCGCTGTCGGGCGTCACCACCTACCCGTTCCTGATCTTCCCGGAATGGCAGGCGCCGATGCCGGAGTTCAGGATGCGCGGCGACACGGTGGTGGGCAACGACGTGTGGATCGGCTGGGAGGCCGCCGTGATGCCCGGCGTCACCATCGGCCACGGCGCCATCGTGGCGTCCCGCGCCGTGGTGACGAGGGACGTGCGCCCTTACGCCGTCGTCGCCGGCAACCCGGCGGTGGAAGTGCGCCGCCGCTTCGACGACGCGACGGTCGAAGAGCTGCTGGCCATCGCGTGGTGGGACTGGCCGGCCGACAAGATCCAGCGCAACCTCGCCGCCCTCACCGGCCCGAACCCGGACATCACCGCGTTGCGTCGCGCCGATTAGCGCGCCGCGCTGGCGAGCACCGCCTCCAGCGCCGGCAGCCAGCCACGATCGGCGAACACGGCGGCGCGATTCGCGGCGAGCCGCGCGCGCAATTCCTCCCGCCACGGCCGGTCGGTGGCGGCGCGCACGGCGATGTCCGCATAGGCCGCCTTGTCCGCCGCGATCGTCTCGGGCAAGCCGAGCTGGTTCAGGATGCCGGCGGTGTGGCGGCCGCGCATGAAGGGGCCGGGCATGGAGACCGGCAGCAGGCCGCTGGCCACCGCCTCCAGCGTCGTCCGCCCGCCCGACCAGCCGATGCTGTCGAGGAACACGTCGCAGGCCATGTTGAGCGCCAGATAGCCGGCGCGGTCCACCGGCGGCGACCACACCACATGGTCCGCCGCGCGCAGCCCCACGGCGCCGAACGCCCGCTCCAGACGCCGCATGAAGCCGTCCACCACCTCGCCCCCCGACGTGCGCAGGAACAGGAAGCGCGCGCCCGGCACCCGCGCGGCGATCTCCGCCCACACGTGGTCGTGCTGGGGCAGCAGCTTGAACAGCGACTGCGCGCAGAAGAACAGCGTGTCGTCGGCCCCGACGCCCAGCGCCGCGCGATCGGCCGGCCGATCGGGCAGCACGGGCGGCTCGAACGAAAGCCCCAGCCCCGGCAGGCGCACGAGACGCTCGCGGTAGTGCGCCGCGCCGCCGGCAGGCTCCATCGCGTCGGACGACAGGAACAGGTCCATGGTCGGCAGGCCGGTCGTCACCGGATGGCCCCAGGTCACCGCCTGCACCGGGGCGAGCCGCAAGGCGCCGTAGCAGGCGCCCAACGGCTCCATGCCGATGTCCAGGTGCACCAGCACGTCCAGCCCGTCGGAGCGCACGGTGCGGGCGTTCTTCTCGAAGTCCGGGCCGAAGCGGCGCAGGTGCTCCACGTCGCGCGCCAGCCGTTCGGTCTCCGCGTCGCCCACGGCCGGGGCGTAGACGAAGACCTCGAACCGGTCGCGATCCAGCCCGGTCATCCAGGCGCGGAACAGGTGGAGCACGGTGTGATCGACCAGGAAGGACGAGCGGAAGCCGACGCGCACCCGCCCGCCCGGCTTGCGCTTGCTGCGCGGCGGCGGCGCCATGTCGGGGAAGCGCGCCGTGGTGACCGCGTGCACGTAGTCGCCCCAGCGGGTCGCCGGCTCCCGGTCGTCCAGGCCCTGGTAGTTCAGGTAGAAGTTGGTCGTCTCGGCGACCGCGTCGAAGGCGCCGGCGGACGGCGGCACCTCCGTGGCCAGCGCCTCCAGGTTCGCGGTGAAGCGGGCGCGCCAGCGGCCGATCTCCGCCTCGTCGTCGTAGATCACCGGCACCAGCCGCAGCTTCAGAAGCCGCGCGCGCAGCATGCCCGGCGCCAACGCCAGGGCGGCGTCGAGCGCGCGGTCGGCCTCCTCGATCCGGTTCAGCCGGCGCAGCGCCTTGCCCAGCGCGTACAGGATCTCCGGGTTGCGGGCGTCGAGACGGGCCGCCCAGCCCAGATGCCGCACCGCCGCTTCCGCCCGGTCCAGCGCGCCCAGCGCCACACCCAGCGCGTAGTGCAACGCGCCACTGGTGGGGTGAACGGACAGGCCGCGCGCGCAGACCCGCCGCGCCGCCTCCGCATCCTCCAGCGCCACCAGGGCGCGGGCCGATTCGAGGAAGGCCTCGACGTTCTCCGGCGTGGCCTCCAGCACCGGGGCGAAGGCGGCGACCGCCTCCTCGTGCCGGCCGAGTTCGTTCAGCGCACGGCCCAGCGTGTAGCGCACGTCGTGCCGGTCCGGCCGTTCGCCCAGCAGCCGGCGCAGCGGCCCGAGCGCCACGCCGCAGCGGCCGTCCTGGCATTCCAGCATCGCCAGCATGTAGCGCGCGTCGAAGTCCTTGGGCGCCGCCTTCAGATAGCGTTCGTACAGCGTGCGGGCGCGGGAGAGCTTGCCGCTCCGGTGCAACTCGGTCGCCTCTCTCAGGAACGCCATCGCCGACATGTCACCCCTTCCGCCAAACTTGCCGGGCGGCCCTTCTTGCCGGGCCCGCCTGCCCGTCCCATTCTCACCGGTACTTACAACGTCGCCGGTGGGTGCGCCTATGTCGTTCTTCCTTCGCCTCGCGGTCCTCGCCCTTCTGCCGATGCTCGCCGCCTGCGGGCGGGACCGCGTGGTGGCCGACGAGATCTCCCCCGCCTACACGGCGGCCGAGGTCGCCTACGCAGCATCCGACCGCGACCTGCGCGTGGTGATCCACGGCAACCCGGTGGGCGGCAGCCCGCAGGCGTTCGCGCGCACCGTGACCGATGCGATGCAGAACAAGATCATGGGTGTGCGCACCAACTTCACCACCACGCCGAACGAAACGGCGCGGCGGGATTATGCCGTCGTGATGGCCTTCAACCCGGCGGAGACCATATTGAACTCCGCCCTATGCCGCGGCGGCGCCATCCCGACCAAGCCGCCGGGCGGGACGCTGGTCGTGCAGAGCGCCTTCTGCCGCGCCGGCGGGGCGCTCACCTCCGCCACCGGCTGGCTGGACGAGCCGCGCGGCCTCGACGATCCGGGCCTGCGCGACCTGATCGCCGGCCTGACCTTCTCCCTGTTCCCCACGCGGCGCGTCGAATGCATCGACTGCTGACGCGCGGGAGGCGTCAGGCGTACAGCACCCATTCGCGCAGCAGCGCCGTGACCGCCTGCGGCCGTTCCATGGGGGCAAGGTGCCCGCAGTCCTCGATGGGAATGAACCGCGCCCCCGGAATGGCGTCCGCCATCTCGACGTGGACCTCCGGCGGGGTCAGCGCGTCCTGCCGGCCGCAGATCACCGCCGTCGGGCAGCGGATCGCCGGAAGGTCGGGGCGGCTGTCCGCGCGGTTCATGATGGCGGTCTGCTGGCGCGCGTAGGCCTCCGGCCCGATGCGGTCGGCCTGTGCGTAGATCGAGTCGACGAGATCGCGCTCGTTCAGCCGGTCGGAATGGATCAGCTTCGGCACCATGCCGGCCATCACGTGCCGCATCTTGCCCTGCTGCGCCAGGTCTATGGCGACGCGGCGGTTCGCCGTCTGCTCCGGCGTGTCCGGGCGGGCGTTGGTGTCCAGCAGCGCCAGCTTCAGCACCCGCTCCGGCGCCTGGCGCATGATCTCCAGCGACACATAGCCGCCCATGGACAGCCCGGCGAGCGCGAATCGCGCCGGTGCCTGCGCCAGCACAAGGCGCGCCAGATCGGCCATCGCATTGGCCTGGGTGATCATGCACACGCTCACCTCCGCCACGTCGGCGAGGTGCTGCGTCTGGTGCTCCCACAGGGCGGCATCCAGAGGCATTCCCGGCAGCAGAATCAGGGGGATACGGTTCATCGCCGAAACCTCACTTGATGTGGGCCAACACGGATTTGAACACCGGCACGTCGGCCCGGTGCAGCCATTCGAAGACGACCATCTCGGTGGTGACGACCTCGACGCCGTTCACCCGCATGCGCGCGATGCCGGCCTCGGCGTTTGCCGGGTTGCGCGACGAGGTGGCGTCGGCGACGATGAACACCGTGCGCCCCAGCGCGCGCAGGCCCAGCGCCGTCTGCATCACGCAAACGTGCGCCTCCGACCCGCACAGCACGATCTGGTCGCGCCCGTGGCTGTCCAGTCGATCCATGAAAGCCGGCTCGTAAGCCGCTGAAAAATGGATCTTTTCAACAATCGATCCGGGCGGCAACAGGTCGCGGACTGCGGTGACGGTGGGGCCGAGGCCCTTGGAGTACTGCTCGCTCGCCACCACCGGCACGCCCATCTGGGTCGCCGTCCGCAGCAGGACGCCCGCGTTGTTCACGACGCGCTCCCATTCATGCACGGCCGGCATCAGCCGCTCCTGCACGTCGACGACGACAAGGACGGAGCGTTCGGACGACAACAGCATGACTTGCTCTTCCTTGTTCAACCGGTCTCTCAAGGGTATCAGCCGAGTTCGAAGGTGGTCACGCCGTACAGGCGTTCCAACGGCAGGCGCGGCGGCGGGCCGTTGTACATGCGCGCCGTCTCGAACATGGGCGTGAAGCCGAAGCGCTCGGCCAGGCGGACGGCCTCGGCGTTGACTTCCGGCACGTCGAGGAACAGGGGGCCGCCGCCGCCGACGGACGCGCCGAGTCCCAGGAACAGCCGTTCCGCCGTCGCCGGTCCGTCGGCGTAGAGAGGGCCGACCTTGAAGCCCTCGCGGCACGGACGCGCGACGCCGAGTCCCGTCACCCGACCGTCCTCGATCGCCGCCAGGGCGACGTTGCGCGGCGCGCCGATCCAGGTGGCGAGGAATCCCGGCCGCGGCGCCGGGAAGAGCGCGGAGTCGAGATCCAGAAGCGCGCCCATCGGAACGGTGCGCGCATCGACGAGTCCCGCAGGCGCCGGCCCGGCCGGCGGCGTGCCGGCATAGCGGATGTTGCGGTAGGCCAGCGCGAAGCCGGAGCGGCGATAGTTCTCCTGCTGGGCCACCACGCCGTCGAGTCCCGTGACGTGCCCCGCCAGATGGCGCAGCGCGGCCTGCCACGTGCGCATTCCGTAGCCCTTCCCGCGCATGTCCGGCGTGACGATGTAGAGGCCGATGAAGCCGAAGCCGCCCGGATAGCGCACCGCCGAGATGGAGGCCACCGGCCGGCCGTCCAGCACGCCCGCCAGGAAGCCGGCGGGATCGACGGCGTGGAAGGCGGTGGTGTCGTCCAGCCCGGGATTCCAGCCTTCCCGCGCCGCCCACTCGATGGCGAGGTCGAGTTCGGCGCGACTCATCGCCCGCACGACGAAGCGCTCAGCGTCCACCTTGTTCCTCCCCTGCGCGGCCGGCTTCCGCGCCCCGCGGCCCGTGTCGGCAACGCTAGCGCAAGCACTCCGCCCCGCCAACCCGTCCGTCCGGCGCGCAGGCTTTTTCGCGACCCGGTAACTGACGTATTGACAGCATGATTTGACTTCATATTCTGCACACCCATCTAAACATGGGCCGAGAGGTTCGTGTTCTCTCACTCTCCAGATAGAAACCGGTTGGATGCTTTTTTCGGAACTTGGGCTCGGACCTGACGTCCTGCGGGCCATCGAGGACAAAGGTTACACCCAGCCGACGCCGATCCAGGAGCAGGCCATTCCTTGGGTCCTGCAAGGCCGGGACGTGCTCGGCTGCGCGCAGACGGGCACCGGCAAGACCGCCGGGTTCACGCTGCCGATGATCGACATCCTGGCCAACGGCCGGGCGCGGGCGCGCATGCCGCGGTCGCTGATCCTCGAGCCGACGCGCGAACTGGCCGCCCAGGTCGCCGACAGCTTCGAGCTGTACGGCAAGTACCACAAGATGAACATGGCGCTGCTCATCGGCGGCGAGCAGTTCACCGAGCAGGTGAAGAAGCTCGACCGCGGAGTCGATGTGCTGATCGCCACGCCCGGCCGCCTGCTCGACCTGATCGAGCGCGGCAACATCATGCTGAACGACATCAAGGTCCTGGTGATCGACGAGGCCGACCGCATGCTCGACATGGGGTTCATCCCCGACATCGAGCGGATCGTCGGGCGCCTGCCGAAGATGCGCCAGACCCTGTTCTTCTCGGCCACCATGCCGCCGGAGATCCGCCGTCTGGCCGACGCGTTCCTGATGAACCCCAAGGAAATCAGCGTCGCCCCGCCGGCTTCGCCGGCCGAGACGGTGACCCAGGCGCTGGCCATCGTGCACGAGGAGGACAAGCGCAAGGCGCTGCGCCACCTGCTGCGCACCGAGGACGTCAAGAACGCCTTCATCTTCTGCAACCGCAAGCGGGACGTCGCCATCCTTCAGAAGTCGCTGGAGCGGCACGGCTTCAACGCCGGCGCGCTGCACGGCGACATGGCGCAGCCCAAGCGCATGGAGACGCTGGACGCCTTCAAGCGCGGCGACATCACGCTGCTGGTCTGCTCGGACGTCGCCGCCCGCGGCCTGGACGTTCAGGGCTTGAGTCACGTCTTCAACTTCGACGTGCCGATCCACGCCGACGACTACGTCCACCGCATCGGCCGCACCGGCCGTGCCGGCCGCTCCGGACGCGCCTTCACCATCGCGACCCCTTACGAGGGCAAGGCGGTGATGGCCATCAACCGGCTGATCAAGAAGGACATTCCGCTGATCACCATCGACGGGCTGGAGAATCCGGCCGGCTTCGAAGAGGACGACAGCCGGGGCCGCCGGCGCGGTGGCGCCAAGCGCGGCAAGGGCAAGGAGGAGGCGCGCGAGTCGCGTCCCGAACCCCGCGAGAGCCGGGAACCGCGCGGCCGCGGCCGCGGCCGCGAGCGGGAACGGCCCGACCGCGAGCAGCGCCCCGAGGTGGTCGAGTCGGTGGAAGCCGCCCCGTCGATCCGCAATGAGACGCCCCGCAACGAGCTGTCGCGCAGCGAGATGCCGCCGCGCCGCGAGCGTGATCGTGATCGTGATCGTCGGCGCCGCCGGGATGACGATGACGACGACACGCCGATCATCGGCTTCGGCGACCACCTGCCTGCCTTCCTGCTGCGCGCCGCGCGGCCGAAGACGGCGCCGGTGTCGGACCAGAGCATGCAGGACGAGGAGGGCTGAGCGGTGCAGACGATCTTCGTCATGGTCAAGTGCGAGCTTGGCAAGGCGTATGACGTCGCCGACCAAGCCGTCCTCGATGTCGAACAGGTGTCGGAGGTCCACTCGATCTCCGGCCAGTACGATCTGCTGATGAAGTGCTACCTGGCCCAGGACATGGACATCGGCCGATTCGTGACGGAAAAGCTGCAGACGCTGCCCGGCGTGCGCGACACCTTCACCCTGATCGCCTTCAAAGCCTTCGCCTGATCGACCGGACTCGGCCGGACTCGGCCGGGACCCCCGATGGTCGTGGCTGGAAAGTCGCGGTGCGGCGGAAAATCCGCGAAACCGTTGACTTGACCCGGTGGTTACCTCAAACGTTCGGGCTATGGCGCAGCACACCCCCCGACATGCCCGGCGCCGCCGGGGCAGCCGTCCGGCACACCGAACGCAACACCCGCGCAAGGCCGCCTTGCGCGCCGGCCTCATAGGGCTGGTGATCGCCTGTTCGGTCGCCGCCAACGTCCCCGCCGAGGCGCAGGCGCCGACGCGCACCGACCAGCCGGTGCTGCTCAGCGCCGATCAGGTGACCTTCGACGAGACGCAGGGCATCGTCACCGCCCGCGGCAACGTCGAGCTGTCGCAGGGTGCGCGCACCGTCCGCGCCGACACCATCAGCTACAACCAGCGTACCAAGGTGGTGACGGCCAGCGGCCACATCCGTCTGGTGGAGCCGAGCGGCGACATCGTGTTCGCCGACTACGCCGAGCTGACCGACGACATGCGGGACGCGTTCATCGACAACATCCGCGTCCTGATGACTGACAATGCCCGCATGGCGGGCACCGAAGGCGAGCGCCGGGAAGGCCGCATCACCCGCATCAACCGCGGCGTCTACAGCCCCTGCGAACTGTGCAAGGAGGACCCGACGCGGCCGCCGCTGTGGCAGGTGCGCGCCGTGCGCGTGGTGCACGACGCCGAGGCCAAGGAGGTCCGCTACAAGGACGCCGTGCTGGAGATGTTCGGCGTGCCGGTGGCCTACACGCCCTACCTCTCGCACCCCGATCCCACGGTGGAGCGCAAATCGGGCATCTTGGCGCCACACCTGGGCAGCAATTCCGACCTCGGGCTGTTCCTGCGCGTCCCCTATTACATCGACATCGCGCCGGACCAGGACGCCACGGTCGAGGTCGGCGGCTACAGCAAGCAGGGCCTGCTGCTGGGCGGCGAATACCGCAAGCGGTTCGAGCGCGGCACCCTGCAGCTGAACGGCAGCATCACGCGCGGCGAGATCCCGAACGGCATCGGCGCCGGGGCTCCGAAGGACACCCGCTGGCGCGGCCATTTCTTCGGCAAGGGCCTGTTCGAGATCGACGAGACGTGGCGCTGGGGCTTCGACGTGAAGCGCGCCAGCGACCCGCTGTACCTGCGCCGCTACTACGACTTCCGCGAGGACGTGCTGACCAGCCGCGCCTTCGTGGAGGGCTTCCGCGGCCGCAGCTATGCCGCCTTGAATTCCTACGCCTTCCAGGACCTGCGCTACGGCAACGCGGTGCCGGAGCCGCTGGTGTTGCCGCTGGCGCAGTGGAACGCACTGGGCGAGCCGGGCAGCCTGCTGGGCGGGCGCTGGTCGCTGGACACCAGCGTGCTGGGCATCACCCGGCGCCAGCGCGACGGCCGCACGATGCAGCGCTTTGCCGTCCAGCCGGGCTGGCAGCGCGAGATCATCTCCAACGCCGGCTTCGTCACCACGGTGAGCGCCAGCGTGCTGGCCGCCGGCTATCACGCCACCAACAACAGCCGCTCGTTCTTCACGCCGGGCACGCCGGACAACGCCACGCGCTTCCGCCTCTTCCCGCAGGCGCAGATCATGGTGCGCTACCCGTTCGTGCGGAACGGCGAGAACGCCTCGCAGTTGATCGAGCCGATCGTCGCGCTGACCACCGCGACGAACGTGCGCCGGGATGGCGCCATCCCGGTCGAGGACAGCCTGGATATCGAGTTCGACGAGACCAACCTGTTCCTGCCCAACCGCTGGCCGGGCATCGACCGGCTGGAGGGCGGCACGCGCATCGCCTATGGCTTCCGCACGGGCTATTACGGCTACAACAGCGGGTCGGCGTCTTTGCTGTTCGGCCAGAGCTACCGGCTGGCGGGACGCGGCGACTATCCCGGCGGCTCGGGCCTGGAGGACCGCTTCTCCGACTACGTCGGCCGCCTCGACCTCATGCCGGCGCCGTGGCTGGACTTGAATTACGGCTTCCGCCTCGACCGCGAGTCGCTGAAGCCACGCCGGCATTCGGTGTCGGCCTCCGCCGGCGTGCCGCTGCTGCGCGTCGGCACCGCCTACACCTACGTGGACCAGACGACCGACCGCAACGCCGTGCTGCGCAATGAGTTGGAGCAGGTTTCCTTCTCGGTCAGTTCGCAGTTGAGCCAGCAGTGGAGCGCCACCCTGGCTCACATCCAGGCCATCCGGCCAGAGGCGGGGGCGCGCGCCAGCATGGGCGTGCTGACCTACCAGGACGAGTGTTTCACCTTCCAGACAGTGGCACGCCGCGACTACACCAGCACCTACGGCGGCGAGGTGGACGGCAACACCATCTACTTCCGCCTCGTCTTCAAGAACCTGGGCGAGTTCCGCACGCCGGGCATCAGCGCCGGCTTCCTGGGACCATCGAGCAGCCAGTAAGGGCCGGCGCTCAGGCCAGCAGCGCCTCGACCTCGGCCAGCCGGGCGACGACGTGGTCGGCGTCCGGTCCTGACTCGGCCGCATCGCCGAAGAAGACGCGCAGCCCCACGCCGGCGGCGTGGGCGGCGGCCATGTCGGTGGGCTGGTCGCCGACAAAGACCGAGCGCGCGAGGTCGAGGCTCAGCGCCCGTTGCGCCTCCAGGATCATGCCGGGGTTGGGCTTGCGCCAATAGCTCTCGCGGGCGTAGCGCGGCACCGTTCCGGCGCTGTGCCAGGGGCAGTGGAAGACCCCGGCGAGGCTCACCCCGCGCCGCTCGAATTCCTTTCCCATCCAATGGGATAGGGTGTGGAACTCCGTTTCCGTGTAATAGCCGCGGGCGATGCCCGACTGGTTGGTGATCACGGCGACGCGATAGCCGAGATCGACGGCCCGGCGCGCCAGGCCGAAGATGCCGTCGACGAACGCGAACCGCTCGACACTGCACACATACCCATGGTCGACGTTCACCACCCCGTCACGGTCCAGCAGAAGGGCCTTCATCGGCATGCGCGCTCATCCCAGCCTTGTCACGGGCGGCATGTGTAGCACAGCCCTAGGGGGTTGAAACCCGGCGGTGATGTCGGTAGCCATAGGGCCCGCCCGAGCTTGGCCCCGCCCGACCGGAACACGACGCAGATGTCCCTGGGACGATACGATTACGAACGGCGTTACCGCCGCCGCGCCCTCACCGGCTTCGCCAAGGTGACGTTCGCGCTGGGCGTGTTGCTGGCCGTGGCGCTGTTCGCCCACCGCATGGGCATGGAGCAGGTCAAGAGCCGCGACGCCATCCTCCGCGAGGAGGTGTCGTCGCTGTCCGCCCAGAAGGAACAGCTTCAGCTCGTCGCCACCCAGATGCAGCACGCCGCCCGCGTGGCCGAAGCGCGCACGGCCGAGTTCGAGGCGCGCCTGCGCGCCGAGGTGCCGACGGGCGAACTGGCCAAGCTGACGCAGATCGTGGCCGAACGGCTGAAGGCGGGCGTCGACCCCACCCGCCTCGCCTTCGTGATCCGCGCGACGGAGAACCCGCGCGATTGCCAGCAGCCGGAGAGCAAGCGTCTGGTTCTGGCGACTCCGCTCCTGAAGACCGGCAACAAGTCGCTGGGCTTCGCCAACAACGCCATCACCGTGACCGGCGAGGGCCAGTCCTCGCGCAACGCCCAGGGTCAGCCGGAGAGCTGGTTCGACCCCGGCCAGCCGGTGAAGATCCGCATCACCGCCCTGGGCGGCAAGGAGACGGTCGTGAGCGGCGTGCTGCCGCTGCACCAGTCGGTGGTGGTGGAGCGCAACGAGTACCGCTTCAACTTCACCGCCGGCCCACGCTCCTTCATCGAAGTGACGGCGGACCGCTGCCCGTTCCCGTAAATCACGCCTCCGGAACGTCGATCGGCTGCGGCCGCTCGCCGGCCGCGTGGATGGCCCACATGGCGGCGTAGGCGCGTTCCAGGTCGCGGGCCAGACGGTCGGTGTCCCACAGCACCGCGCCGTCCCGTCCCGCCGCAAGCCGCGTCTTCAGCGCGCCCAGGGCCGCCGGGTCGTTCGCCAGCCGCAACGCCGCCGCCGCGTACGCCTCGAGCGACTCCATGGCCAGCTCCGGCAGCCCGACGGCGCGCAACAGGCTGGCCCCGACGCGCCCGGCGAAGGCGTGGCCCACGACCGTCAGCACCGGCAACCCGGCCCACAGCGCGTCGCTGGCCGTCGTGTGCGCCCCTACCGGCAGCGTGTCGAGGAACAGGTCGGCGAGCCGATAGCGCGCCAGATACCGGGCTGGCGGCAGGCGCGGCGAGAACACCAGCCGCGCCGGATCGACACCCCGCGCGGCAGCCTCCCGCCGCAGGCAGCCGGCCGCCTCCGGGTGGCTTTCCAACAGCCACAGAACGCTGCCGGGCACGGCGCCGAGCAGGCGCATCCAAACGTCGAACACGGCCGGGCCGATCTTGTAGGCGCTGTTGAAGCAGCAGAACACGAACCCGCGCTCCGGCAGGCCGCAGGCGGCGCGCGACGGCGGCGCGGCGATGGCGCGGCTGCGGTCGTTGGGCTGGTAGCAGCCGGGCAGGCGAACGATGCGCTCGGCAAAGTGCGGCTGAAGCGCGTCGGGTGCCGTCACCGCGTCAGCGATGACGTAGTCGATGAAACCGGCGCCCATGCTGCCGGGATAGCCCAGCCAGTGCGCCTGCACCGGCGCCGGGCGGAAGGCCGCGATCTCCGGCCGGGCGCTCTGCGTGTGGCCCTTGAGGTCGACCAGGATGTCCACGCCGTCGGCGCGGATGCGCCGCGCGGCATCCGCGTGCGACTCCAGGCCCAGATCGACGAAGCGGTCGAAGCCGCGCGTCAGGCGCGCCCGCAGCGCCCCGCCGTCGTCCGGGCCGTAGGAATAGCCGATCACCTCCACCCGCGCGCGGTCGTGCCGCTCGATCAGTTCGGCGATCAGGGCAGCGGTGGCGTGCTCGTGGTAGTCGGCCGACAGATAGCCGATGCGCAGCCGCGGCTTGGCCTGCCCCGTGGGAACCGGCGGCAGCGGCGTGACGCCGCGCGTGCGCCACGCCGTGTAGCGCCGGGCGCAGGCCAGTTCCGCCGCCGGGCCGGCGCCTTCGCCCAGGAAGATCCAGGGGTGCGCCTGCTGCGTGGCGCCGCCCACGACGACGCGCACCAGCCGCGCCGACAGTTCCGCAAGCCCGTCCCAGCGGCAGAGGTGGCGGCGCTGCTGGACGAGTTGGGCGAGCACCCCGCCTTCGTCGGGCAAGCCGATCGCCAGCGCACGCTCGAACGCCGCGACGGCGCCGGGCGGGTCGCCGGCCTCCCGGCAGATCTGCGCCAGATTGGCGTGCGCCTCGGCCGATGCGGGGTTCAGCGCCAGTGCGGCGCGGAACCCCCTCGCGGCGCCGGCCGGATCGCCGAGTTCCTTCAGAACGGCACCCAGGTTCAGCCACGCCGCCAGCAGGTCGGGCGCCAGCCGCACCGCCTCGCGCAGGGCAGCCACCGCCTCGGCGTGCCCGCCAAGCTCCTTGAGGACGGCGCCCAGGTTGCTGTGCGCCGGGGCGAAGGCCGGCATCAGGCGGACGGCGGCGCGGTACTGCTCGGCCGCCTCCGCCGTGCGACCGCGGGCGTGCAGCAGGACGGCGAAGTTGAAGCGGATCCCGCCGAAGTCCGGCAGCCACGCCAGCGCCTTGCGGTGCTCCGCCTCGGCCACATCGAGCCGGCCCTGCCGGCGGAGCGCCTCGGCGCGGTTGGAGCGGGCCACCGCCTCTTCCGGTGTGCCGGGCGTGTCCAGCGCGTCGAGGGCGGCGAACAGGCCAGTCAGCGCCGTTTCCTGGGTCGTTCCCTGGGCCGCTCCTTGCCCCGGCCCCCGCGCCAGCACGCGCCGGTAGCCGGTCACGGCGGCGGCGAGCCGACCGGCCAAGCGGTCCGCGTCGGCGGCGGCAAGGAGGCCGGCGGCGTCGCTCATGCCGCGCCTACTTCTTCACCCAGCGGCCGGCGCCGGTCATCACGTACTGGCCGGCCGGGGTCTGGCTGATCAGCCGTTCGCCGGCGCGGGCCTGCACGGCGTCCACCGGCACGCCGTTGCCCCGGGCGATCTCGCGGTAGCGCGCCAGGCGCTGGGCGTTCACCTGCTGCACCAGTGCCTGGACGTCCACCGGTGCGCCGGGCACGGCGCCGGCCAGCCCGTCCGGCCGCTCGCCCACCTGCCCGGCCGCCTTGGCGGCGGCCAGCGAATCCTGCGCCTGGGCCGGCGCCGCCGCGCCCAGCATCAGCACGACCGCCAGCGATCCAAGGAGCCGCTTCATTGCGCCTTCCCCTTCGTCGGCGCCGTGCCGAACAGCGCCGGATCCTCCTGGAAGGCTTTGTCCAGGTCGCGGTCGAGCTTCACGCGGACCTCCTGCTCGATTCGGATGTTCAGGTTGATCTCGATGGGCTTGTCCGGCGCCTCGATCTTCACGGTGGGCGCGCAGGCGGCAACCGCCGCCAGCAGGGATCCGGCCGCCAGCGCGCGGCAGAGACGGGTCGTCGTCATGGTGTGGTCTTGTCGAACTCCATCATGCGGTTGCGGACCGCGTCGGGGATGCGGTAGGCGTCCAGACTCTGGCGCAGGATCCGGTCGAGCGCGCCACTCACGTTTAGATTAAGGGCCACCGGATAGCCATCGTAGAACGTCGGGTTGGCGCCGTGGATCGCGAGGCGGACGGACATGTCGCCGCCGGCCGTGCCGTTCACGGTCAGTTTCAGCGTGTCGTAGCGGAAGTCGGTCAGCGCGCCGCGCAGCATGCCGGTCGGGCTGCCCGGATCGCCTTCCAGGAAGGTCGGCGGCATCCGCGGGTCGTAGCGCAGCGTGCCCGGCCCGGCGGCCTCCAGCACGCCGTCCTCCACGCGCACCGAATCGGCTGCGATGCGCAGCGGCAGCGTGCCGTTCAAGGTGCCCCCGCCGTGCAGGCCGTCGACCGCGGCGATGGACAGCACGGCACCCAGGTCCAGCCCCTCGGCCTCCAGCTCAACCGTGCCCTTGGGCGCGTCCAGCGGCATCTCGAACGGTTTGGCGCGCACCCGCCCGCCTGCCCAGCGCCATTCCGCCCGGTCGACGTCGAGACGGCCCGAACGTTTCAGCCCGACGTGCACCACGCCGTCGGTCAGCGGCAGCCCGACGTCGAGCAGCTTCACCGCCAGCACCTGCCCGGCCGGCACCACCGGCGGCACGAGGCTGCTCAGCCGCACCACGCCGCTCAGGCCCGTCACCGCGATCTGGCTGACGGTGGCCGACAGGTTCTCCAGCAGCAGCTCGCCGGAGGAGCGCAGGCCGCGATCCCAGTCCAGGCGCCCCTTGCCGGCAACGCGGCCGGCGGCGGCGCTGACCCGCGCGCCGTGGCGCGGAAAGATCTGCGCCGGACCGGGGCCGTCGGGGCGGAAGGTCAGCGGTTTCAGCCGCACCTCGGCATGCCCGGTCCCGGCGGCGAGGTCGTGCGCGCCGGTCACCTCGACGACGGCGCCGGCCGGCCCCTTGGCTGTGGCGGTGAAGGCGAGCGGCGCATCGCCCGCCCGTTCGGCCCGCAGCGTGACGGCCACCGGCGCGAAGGGGGGCGGGCCCTGCGTGCTGCGCAGCGCCTTCACGGTGGCGTCGGCGGTCAGGCTCCGCGCGTCCAGATCGGCGGTCGCCACGACGCCATCGGCGGTGACCTTGCGATCCGGCAGGGCGATACGGTCGGCCTCGACGATCAGCCGCACCGCCGTCCCGGTGCCCGAAACGACCAGCGCCGGCCCATCGTCCGGAGCGCGCAGGCACAGCCCCTTGGGCGCCGCGACGCGCTCGCCGGCCACCCGCATCCCGTCCACCGTCAAGGTGGCGCAGCCATCGGGCGACAGGCGCCAGACGCCGCCGTCACGCCCGCCGCGCAGCACGGCGCTCAGCCGGCCCGCGCCACGGATCGGCGACTCGACGCCGAGCAGGGTGGCCACCGCGCCGACGTCACCGGACTCGGCGGCAACGATGGCGGTAAAGGCGTCGCCCGCCGTCTCGGCCATGCCGCGCACGGTGAGATCGCCGGCGGGCAGCGTCACCACCGCGTCCTCGACGACGATCACGTCGGCCGGCAGCGCCGGCAGGCCGGTGCCGGCACCCCCGCCCTCCGAATCGGCGCCGCCCAGCGGCAGCGGCAGCGGCAGCGGCAGCGGCAGCGGGAGCCGCAGCCGCAGGCCCTCCACGGAGATGCGGGCGATCCGGCCGTCCAGCAGCAGGCCCGCGGGATGCCCGACGGTCAACCGCTCAATCCGGTTTTCCCCGGCCGCATCCAGGCGTAGGCTGATCTCTGTTTCGGACAAGCCGGCGGCCGTCACCGTCACCGCGGCATCCGGGAAGCCGGCCCGGTGCAGCATCAGCGCCAGCGCCCCGGCCAGCAGCGCCGGCCACCACAACACCATGGCGAGGGCGATCAGCCCCGCCGCCAGCAGCCCGATCGCACCGCGTCGCCGCACTTAGCACCCCACCGGCATCATTCCGTCCGACGTTGTGAACGTTTCTTCGCACCATTATCTTCCCGCCGCATCTGGGAGGCGAGGATGACGAGCGAGACATACGACCTTCTGGTCGTCGGCGGCGGGATCACCGGCGCGGGCATCGCCCGCGACGCGTCCGGCCGCGGGCTGAAGGTCCTGCTGGTCGAACAGGACGACCTCGCCTCGGCCACCTCCTCGGCCAGCAGCAAGCTGGTGCACGGCGGCCTGCGCCACCTGGAACGCGGCGAGATCCGCCTGGCGCGCGAGGCGCTGGCGGAACGCGACGTGCTGCTGCGCACGGCCCCGCACATCGTGCGGCCGCTGCGCTTCGTGGCGCCGCACGACGGCATGACGCGCCCGGCCTGGATGATCCGCGCCGGCCTGTTCCTGTACGACTGGCTGGACCGCGCCGGCGCCCTGCCCGGCACCGAGAGCTTCAACCTGGAACATGACCCGCGCGGCCGCGGGCTGACGCCCGCCGTGCGGCAGGCCTTCGCCTATTCCGGCGCCTGGGTGGACGACGCCCGCCTCGTCGTGCTCAACGCCGTGGACGCGGCGGCGCGGGGTGCGGAGATCCGCACCCGCACGCAGGCGCTCTCCGCCCAGCGGGAGGAGGGGCTGTGGACCGTCCGGTTGCTCGACCGGCGCAGCGGTGGCGAACATTCGGTGCGGGCGCGCATCCTGGTCAACGCCGCCGGCCCCTGGGCGGCGCGGGTGCTGGGCGGGATGCTCGGCCGCGCGCCGCGCGAACGCCCGCGCTTCGCCAAGGGCAGCCATCTTGTGATCCCCCGGCTGTACGACGGCGACCACGCCTTCGTGCTGCAGACGGCCGACCGCCGCACCGTCTACACGATCCCCTACGAGGGCGATTTCACGCTGGTGGGCACGACGGACGTGCCGTTCGACGGCGACCCCGGCGATGTGCGCATCACGCCGGAGGAGGTCATCTACCTGCGCGACGCGGTGAACCGCTACTTCACCCGCGCCGTCCGCCCGACCGAGGTCGTGCACACCTTCGCCGCCCTGCGCCCCCTGCCGGACGGCGCCCCGGACGACCCCACGCTGACCGGCGATTGCCGGTTCGAGGTGGAAGCGGATGCCGACGCGCCACCGCTGATCAGCGTCCACGGCGGCACGCTGACCAACCACCGCCGCGTCGCCGAGGCGGCGCTGGATCGGTTGCGCCACTATATCTATGCCTTGCAGGCCCCGTGGACGCATGGCGCCGCGCTGCCCGGCGGCGACCTGCCGCAGGGCGGCCTCACCGCCTTCACGGCCACCTTCCATCAGGCACACCCCTGGCTGTCGCCCACCGTGGCACGGCGCTGGTGCCGGCTGTACGGCACGCGCGCGGCGGAGATCGTCGAGGGTGCCGCGCGCTGGACCGACCTGGGCGAGGACTTCGGCAACGGCCTGACCGCGGCCGAGCTGCGCTTCCTCGCCGAGCGCGAGTTCGCGACAGCGGCGGAGGACGCGCTGTGGCGCCGCACCAGGCTGGGCCTGAAGCTGCCGGCCGAATCCGCGCGGCGCGTCGCCGCCTGGTTCGGCGAGGCGCCGCCCGCCGCGCCGTCCGTGCGCGCCGCGGGCTGATCCGACACCCCTGCCCCTTCGCCCGGCTTTGCTTCCGAACCGGTTTCCCCTATCGTCCGGCAGCGGACTCGGCACATCGGAGTGTTTCGAATGTTGCGGTTCACGCGCATCGTCGTGATGGCGCTCATAAGCGCCCTTTTCTTTGTAGGGGAGGCCTTCGCCTTGGATCCTGAAAACACCCTGTACCTCGACCTCAAGGACGGCCGCGTCGTCATCGAGCTGCGCCCCGACCTCGCCCCCAACCACGTCGCCCGCATCAAGGAACTGACCCGCCAGGGCTTCTACGACGGCGTCGTGTTCCACCGCGTCATCGACGGCTTCATGGCGCAGACCGGCGACCCGACGGGCACCGGCACCGGCGGTTCCGGCAAGAAGCTGAAGGCCGAGTTCAACAAGGAGCCGCACGTGCGCGGCACCCTGTCTATGGCCCGCGCCATGGACCCGAACAGCGCCGACAGCCAGTTCTTCATCTGCTTCGCGCCGGCCCCGTTCCTGGATGGCCAGTACACCGTCTGGGGCAAGGTCACGCAGGGCATGGAGTTCGTGGACAACATCAAGAAGGGCAGCCAGGCCCGCAACGGGCAGGTCACTGACCCCGACAAGATCGTCAAGATGCAGGTCGCGGCGGACGCCAAGTAACCGGCATCCGGAGCGCCGCCGGCCATGATCTTCGCCGATCCCCTGCTGGCCCGCCGGATCGAGGACGCCGAGACGGCCGCCGCCCTGGAGGTGGTGGAAACGTCGAAGCGCCTCGACCCCGGCGGCGGGGCGGCGGCGATGACCGTGGCCGGCGGCTGCGCCGCGTTCCTGGCGCCGGCCATGCCGGTCAACCGCGCCGTCGGCCTCGGCATGGGGCAGTCGGTGCGGGACCAGGAGATCGCGGCGGTCGAGGCGTTCTACCGTGATCGTGGCCTGTCGCCCGCCATCGACCTCTGCCCGCTCGCCGACCGCTCGCTGGTCGACGCGTTGGGCCCACGCGGATACGCCGTCGGCCGGGTGCTCAACACCCACGTCCGCACCGTTGCCCCGGCCGAACCGGCGCCGCAGATCCCCGAAGTCACCGTGGCCGAATCCGACATGGAGGAGGCCGGCACCTGGGCCTTGACCGTTTCCCAGGGATTTTTCGGCCGCGATGCCGTGCCGGACGACCTGCCGGCCCTGCGCCTCGCCCGCCTTACCCTGGAGCGGCCGAGCGTGCGCGGTCTCCTCGCCCATGTCGGCGGCACGCCGGCCGGTGCCGTGGCGCTGGCCGTGCGGAGCGGGCTGGCGCTGATCTTCTCCGCCAGCACGCGGGAGGACTTCCGCAACCGCGGCGTCAACCGCGCCCTGCTCGGCGCGGCGCTGGCCGCCGCGTCGGCCGCCGGGTGCGACCTCGCCTGCGTCGCGACGGCGCCCGGCGGCACGGCGGAACGCACCGCCCGCGCCCTGGGCTTCCGCCACGCCTACACGCGCATGCTGATGGTGCGGGAGTGGTCGTGAGAGGCGAACCAACGTTGGGTTTTCGCTGCGCTCAACCCAGCGCCGCCGTCAGCACCTTCTGCAGATCGCGCATGCTCTGCGGCCGTTCCTGGTAGCGCATGGCGAGCCCTCCCAGCAGTGCTTCCTCGAAGGCCGACGGCAGCGCGACGCCCAGAGCCGAGGGCTTCGGCACCACATCGTTCATGAACCGCGCGGTGGCGTCCGGCGGCGCCTTGCCGGCGACGGCGCAGTAGAGCGTGGCGCACATGGCGTAGACGTCGGTCCACGGCCCTTGGCGCCCCTCGTGCGAATACTGCTCGGGCGGGGCGTAGCCGGGCTTGAGGATCACCGTCATGCCCGAATCACCGGCCGCCTGCCGCGCGGCGCCGAAGTCCAGCAGCTTGCGCTCCCCTGTGGCGGTGATGAAGATGTTGTCGGGGCTGATGTCGCGGTGGATCAGCCCCTGGTCGTGCACCGCCTGCAGCGCCTTCATCATCGGCGACAGGATGGCCAGCGCGCGCTTCGGCTCGATTCGGCCGCCGCTTTCGCTGATGTAGCGCTTGAAAGTACGGCCCTCCAGCAGTTCCATGATCAGGTAGGCGGTGCCGTTCTCTTCGAAGAAGTCCTGGACGCCGACGATTTCCTTGATGTCGCGCAGGCGCGCCAGCAGCCGCGCCTCCTCCAGGAACTTGCCGAGCCCGGCGGTGAAGCCCTTGGCGTGCTCGTCGGAGAAGGAGACGATGCCGCTGCCGCCCGGCGCGCGGGTGATCAGGTTGGCGGGGTAGAACTCCTTCACCGCCACCTTCACACGCAACCGATCGTCCCAGCCGAGGTAGGTGGCGCCGAAGCCGCCCTGCCCCAGCACGCGCCCGGTCAGATACCGGCCATGCAGCGTCGTGCCCGGCATCAGGTGCACCCCGGCCCGGTTGTCGCTGCGCTGCGGGTAGCCGCAGGCCGCGCAGGACTCGCGCGGCGCCTTCACCTCGAAGCAGTTCGGGCAGCGGGTGTCGTCGAGGACCACCGCCCGGGCCGGGCGGACGGGGGGGGCGGGAACGGCCGCCGTCGCTACGGCAACGGCGCGGGTCGGCACGCCGAAGGGCGATACGCTGCTGCTCACGACAGGGGGCGGGGCCGGTGCGAGCCGCGGGGACGCCGACGCCGTGGGCGCGGTCGGCGCCGTCGCGACCGGCGGGGGCGCCCCCTGGCGCAGCTTGTCCAGCAGTTCGTACAGGCGGCGGATTTCCGCCTGCGCCACCTCGGAGTTCTGCTGCGCCACGAGGTCCATCTGGAATTGCGGCTGCTTGACCACCTCCAGCACGTGTTGGCGCAGCAGCGGCAGCGCCCCGTCGTCGCGAACCAGCCCGGAGGTCGCCAGTTCCGCCAGCCGGATGATGCGCCGGCGCAGCACCGGCTCGGCCTGGCGCAGCCGCTGCGCGAGACGCCCGCGCTGGGCGAACTCGTCCACCACGCCGGACAGCCGCATGGCCAGCCGGGGGCGCGCGTCGTCCGGCAGGCCGGAGCGGGCGATCGCCTCCGCCGCGTCGGCGATGGACTCGCGGATCAGGGCCACGTCCGGCGTGTGCAGGATCATGTTCTCGACGAGCATCTCGTTGCCGAGCGCCGCGTCGACGCAATCGACGATCTCGCCGCCGAGCCGCTCGGCCGCCGCGACGCCGGACACCGCGGTCAGGTAATGCAGCCGGCTGAACAGGTCGCCCAGCGATTCGGCGATGCCCAGCATGGACAGGCGGAAGGCGCTGGCCCCGCCCTGCTGGAGCCGGCGGGAATAGCGGATGGTCAGCGCCTCCGCCATCGGCCCCTCGCCCACCACGCCGGTGCGCGTCAGCAGGTGGCCCATGGCGGCCTTGAGGATCTCCGCCTCCTGGTCCGGCGTGCCGCGGCCCAGCGCCTGGGGGGCGCGCAGCGTGCGCCGGATGCGGTCGAGCACGGCGGCGCGCGCCTGCGGCAGCTTGCCCTGGCGGAACATGGCGTTCAGCACGCCCACCCGGTTCGGCCCCATGGCCGGCGCCGTGGTGGTGCGCCCCAGCACCAGCTCGCACAGGCGCAGGACCGCCTGCCCCGGCGGCATCGGCCCGCCGAACAGGTCGTGCACCGCCGCCACCGAGCACAGCACGTCGGCGACGACCCCGTCGACCGCAGTCGTCAGGCGCTCGTCCCGCTCCCATTGCAGCAGTTCGATCAGCCGGTCGAGCTTGGCGGTCCAGCTCCGCCGGTCGGCCAGTTCGATGCCCAGCGCCACCCGCACATCGTAATCGGGGTCGCCGGTCGGCGTCTTCTTGCCGGGGGCGATGGCGAGCACGACCTCGATGGGCGGCCGGTTGCGCGGCAGGTCGGCGAAGGCGAGCTGCGCGTTGCGGGCACGCGTCTGCGTCTCGGTGATGGCGTTCTGCAGCGCCATGCGGCGCGCGCGCGGGTCCTGCCCCGGCTGCCGCGCCTGCATGGTGGAGACGCGGACCAGCGCGTTTTCCACCAATTGCCCCTGTTCCAGCAGCGGCTTCAGCACCTTGTGGACGTGGATGATCTCGGTCGGCGTCAGCACCACGGAATCCAGGTACTGGCGCAGCACCGCCCCCATGACGATGCGCCCCTGCAGGCCATGGTAATCGGCCAGGGTCTGGCAGACCTCCACATCCTCGATGGTGCCGACGGTGGCCGGCGCCGGGGTGGACGGTCGATTGATCGCCTTGGGATCCATGCCTGTTCAGCGCTGCGCGGACGGATGCCGGAAAACCCGGCACGCACCGTATTGTCGGGGATACCCGTAAAGCGCTCGTATACTAGTCGCCGCAATTTTAGGAAAGGAACACGGAAAAGCCCCCGCCTCGCCTTTGGTACGGGGACGGCGTATCCCTTCCCTTGCACCGCAGCGTGTGCGACAACGCCTGGACCCGCCCACGGACCGAGCCGCCGCGCCATGCCCGACAGCCACGCCCCGGTCGTCCTCCGCCACGCCGGTTTCGAAGCGGTGGTCAGCCCGCGCATCGGCGGCTCCATCGCGCGGCTGACCCGCCACACCGCCGCCGGACCCGTCGACCTGCTGCGTCCGACCGGCGACGCGGCGCTGGCCGACGGCGGCGCCAACGATCTGGGCTGCTTTCCGCTGGTGCCGTTTTCCAACCGCGTCGCCGAGGGGCGCTTCCGGTTCCAGGGGCGCGCGGTGGCGCTGCCGCTCAACCGCCCAAACTGCCCGCACGCCATCCACGGCCACGCCTGGGAGGCGCCCTGGACCGTGGAGGGCCGTGCCGCCGGCAGCCTGCGCCTGACCTACCGCCACGCCGCCGGTCCCTGGCCGTGGAGCTACCGCGCCACGCAGATCTTCACGCTGGGCGAGCACGGGCTGACGGTGGACCTGGAACTGGTCAACGAAGGCGACGGCGCCATGCCCGCCGGCATCGGCCTGCACCCGTATTTCCCCAAGCCGCCGGGCACGGTGCTGACGGCCGGCGTGCGGTCGGTGTGGCTGACCGACGCCGGCATGCTGCCGACCGAGCGCACCTGCCCGCCGCCGGCGTGGGACTTTCCCGCCGGCCGGGTGATGGACGACTGCGTCATCGACAACGGCTTCGCCGGCTGGGACGGCCGCGCGGTGATCGCCTGGCCGGACGGCCGCGGGCGCCTGACGCTGGAGGCCGAGGGGCCGTTCGGCCACCTCGTCGTCTACGCGCCGCAGGGCGGCGATTTCCTGTGCGTCGAGCCGGTGACCCACATGACCGACGCCCTCAACCGCCCGCACGAACCCGACGCCGGCATCCGGGTTCTCGAGCCGGGCGAACGGCTGACCGGCCGCGTCCGCTTCCGGCACGAGCCGGGATAAGCCTTACCGGCACCGCACGAAGGTGGCGCCGAAGGCGAAGGGCTGGTTCAGTGTCAGGGTCAGGCCGTCGAGGTGGGCGGCCTCGGCGGAGTCCAGGCGGACGCGGCCGTGCACGCCGGACTCGCCGACCAGCGCCGCCCCCTCCATCGCGTCGCCGCCGGCCACCGTGCCGTCCACCGGCAGGCCGGGAATGCGCGGGTCGCGCAAGGTAAAGGCGCCGCCCCCAGCGAACTCCAGATAAGCGGCACGGCAGTCGTCCAGCGGACGGCCGGTCGCCGGCTCCGCCTTCGACCACCGCCCGGTCAGGGCAGCCATGGCCGCCGGGCGGCGCGGCGGCGCGGCCGAAGCCTGGACGGCCGCCGGCAGGCGCAGCGGTGCCGCGTCCCCGATGCTCAGCGACACCGGGCCGACCGGCGCGTTGCGGGCCACCAGCTCGGCTTCCAGCTTCGCGGCGCGCGCGCGCATGGTGCCGGCGACGCACGCGGCGCGCTCGCGCTGCTTTCGGCGGTTCGTCAGGTCGGCGGCGGTCACCGGGCAGGCTTCGTCGCGATGCTTGATCCAGTCGCGCTGCGCCGCAGCCACCCCGGTCCGGCCAAGGTCGCCCACCGCCTCGTTCAGCGCGGCCAGCGCCTTCTCCATCCGCTCGTCCAGGGCCAGCAAGGCCACATCGCGGCAGACCAGCGTCTCCACCGGCGCCTTCGGCTGGGCGCAGTCGACCATGCCCGCCCGCGCCGCACCGCCCCACAGAACCAGGACCGCCAGCCCCGCACCGATCGCTACGCCCACCGTCTTCACACCGACCATCCTCAACTGGGAAACGCGTCCAGCACGCCTTTGACCTGACGCTGGAAATCCTGGTCGGAGCGATAGCGGCCTATGACCGTCTTGTCACGCTGAAGATAGAACATCATCTCGTCGCGGTTGGGCAGCGAGCGCGGGTTGGGCTTGTCCAGAAGTTGCCCGCTCCAATCCACCCGCGCCATGAAGTAGCACGCCCGCGAGAACAGCATGAAGAGCTTGTTGTCCGGCGCCAGCCGCTCCCGCCGCAGCAGCGCGTAATAATAGTAATTCCTGCCGTGGAAATAGGCGTTGTAGATGTTTTGCAGGGCGGCAAAGCGCTCATCGGGATTGGTGATCTTCTTGACTTCCCGCTCCAGGCGGAAGCCGGCGTAGAAATATTCTTTGGCCTCGTGCTCGAAGGAGAAGCCGCCACCCTTCACCGCTCCCATCTGCTCGCCGTACTTGCGCAGGATGCGGCTGAGGATCAGCTCCAGGAAGCGCCGCTCCGGCGCCACCGCGTCGGGAAGCTGCGGCAACATGTCCAGCACGTGGCGCAGATGGTAGGGGTGGCGGATGATGACCACCGGCACCACCGCGCCGTTACGCTTGTTCTGGGCGCGCCGCTCCGCATGCAGCGTGACCGCCGGGGAGACCGAGGCGAGGACCGACGCGGTGACGTCCTGCAGCTTCCAGCGCAGCCGCGTCGTCGTCGACTGTCGGCCGATCTTGAAGCGCGACAGGGCGCGCTGCATGCGGCTGCGCCACGTCTCCTTGGGCAGCTTGTGCGTGGGCAGGTTCTGCACGACCAACGGGTTGCCCAGCACGTCGGGCGGCGGCGGCAGCGGGTTGAAGTTGAAGTACTTTCCGTGCACCACGCCGCGCGAACCGCCGGCATCGGCGGCCCCGCGCGAACCCTTGTTGGACGAAGCCGCCAGCGACACCATGGCGAGGTGGTACCCCTTGCACGCACCCGCAGTTGCGAAATACCGCATACGCGCGGCGCCGCGACACAGGCGGCACCGGGCGTCCACGAACGTTGTACGCGGATCATAATGGATACGGCGCAAAATTTCCGCCCCCTCCGCGCGCCCGTCGCATCCGTTGCATTGCGGCAACTCTCATTTCGGCAACGCCTCCATCTACGCCGCCGTGCAGGAGCCGCACCGCACGCTGAGCATCATCGCCGAATCGGAGGTCGCGGTGACGGCGCCGCCGCCGCTCGCCACGCCGCCGCGGGAGGACGTGCGGGACCGGCTGGACGGGCTGTCCGGTCCCGAGGACGCGGCGGAGGTCGTGCAGTTCGCTTTCGACAGCGCGCTGGTGCGTGTCTCGCCGGAACTGGCCGCGTATGCCGCGCCGTCGTTCCCGGCCGGGCGCCCAGCGGACCTGACTTCATTACGCTGGCCTGGGGCCGCGACTACGACGGTGTCGAGCCGGTGTCGAGCCGGTGTCGAGCCGGTAGGGTGGTGAAACTCACCCCTTCGTCAACAGGCGCTCCAGCGTGTCCAGGATGACCTGCGGGCTTACCGGCTTGCGCAGCACCTCCAGCGATTGCCCGGCGTCGCCGGTCAGGTCCTCGTCTTCCGGGCCGAAGGACAGATAGCCGGTCATGATCACCACGGGCAGCTTCGGGTTGACCGCGCGCAGTTCGCGGATCAGCCGCTTGCCGTCCATGCGCGGCATGCGCAGGTCGGTGAGGATGATGTCGGCGGGGTCCGCGCTCTGCCGCTCCATGGCGTCCACCCCATCGACGGCGAGAGTCACGCGATAGCCCTTACGCGACAGGAAGTCCTCAATCGCCATGGCGGCGAGCGGCTCGTCCTCGGCCACCAGCACGTGGAACGGCTCAGGCATGGGCGTACTCAACCTCCCGCTGCGAGGGCCGGCTCACCGGCAGGCTGATGGTGACGCGCACACCCCGCCGGCCATCGCCGTGGTCGACGTTGTCGGCCGCGATGCGCCCGCCCATGGCATCCACGATGCCGTAGCCGATGGATAGCCCGAGGCCGAAGCCCTTGCCCACCTCCTTCGTCGTGAAGAAGGGATCGAAGACGCGCGACAGGATGTCCGGCGGGATGCCGCCGCCGTCGTCGGTGACGCCGATCACCGCCGTGTGGGCGTTGGGCTGGACGCCGAACGTCACCTCGATCCGTCCGGCCTTGCCGGCCGGCCGGCGCGCGCGGTCGTCCACGATGGCGTCGCGCGCGTTGGACAGCAGGTTGAGAATCACCTGTTCGAGCTGCAGCGGCCGGCCACGCGCCGTGCAGGCCCCCTCCTGCACGTCGCCGACGATGGCGATATCCTCCAACCCAAACTGGTGGCGAACCATTTCCACCGCCGAACGCACGCTGTGCGCCGGATCGAAGGACTGCGCGCCGTTGGAATCGCGCCGGCTGAAGGTCCGCATGTGGTCGATGATCCGGCCCATCCGTTCGGTCTGCTCGGAAACCAGTGTCAGCACCCTCTCCGTCCGCGCGTTGTCGAGCACGCCGTCGTGCAGGCGCGACAGCGCGTTGTCCGCCCAAGTGCGGATGACGTTCAGCGGCTGGCTCAGCTCGTGCGCCATGCCGGCGGCCAGCGTACCCAGCGTCGCCAGCTTGGAGGTCTGCACCAGTTCCTCCTGCAGACGCTTGCGCTCGGTGACATCTCGGCCACTGCCCAGGAGCTGGACGATCCTCCCGCTGTCGTCGCGCACCGGCACCAGGACGGTGTGCCAGACGCGTTGGCCAACCGGCAGGTCCAGCGTCTCCTCATAGTCGATGGGCTGGCCGACCGCCACGCACTCCCGGTACCGGGCGGACACGGCGGCGGCGACGTCCGCCGGCAGGGCATCCTGAACCGGCTGGCCGCAGACCCGCGCGGGATCGAGGCCGGTGGCGCGCGCGTGCGCGGGGTTCAGTGTCTCCAGCACGAAGCCGCCGTCCGGCCGCACGGCGATGACGAACAGCCCTTCCGCCAGATTGTTGAAAAAGCTGGTGTAGCGTTCCTCGGCCTGCCGGCGCTCGGTGATCTCGCGGTGCAGCGCCTGGTTGGCCATGGCGAGCTGGCTGGGGCTGGGCAGGGCCAGCGCCTTCGGCATCAGCAGCCAGAGCGCCACCGCCGTGAGCATGGAGACGATCGCCGTGACCGCCTTGATCATCCCCTCCGCCGCGTAGTCCGCCTCCCACAGAGTCCACACGCTGAACAAATGCGTGGTCCCGCAGGCCAGGATGAAGGCGGCGAACAACCAGAACACCCAACTGAACGCCACGTCACGGCGTTTGCGGACGAAGTACACCAGCGCCACGGGGATCGAGTAATAGGATAGGCCGGTCACCACGTCGGACGAGACGTGAAGCGCCAGTAATTCCGGCTGCCACAGCAGGCAGAAACCGTGCGGCATGAGCGAGCCGCTGTCGAAGACCCCTGCCAAACCAGCCGCCATGGCCCACTCCCAAAACAAATCCCGCCACGGGGAGGCGCGTATCGCGCGCCCACGCCTGCCGTCGATGTGCGCCGCCGCGGGACCTGCGAGAGACAGGGTCGGACACAGCGCGACGTTATGTTTTCTGCCATGCCTGGGTTGAAAGTCATGCCCGGCAGAGTCGATGTCAATCCGACTTCCGCAAGGTTGACTAATTCAAAAGAAGTAGATGAACTGACCTGAAATAACGGTTGCCACACTTTCGGGCAATCGGAGGTCGGCCTTTGCCCACCTGACCAATGGGAAGGCCGGCCGACGCAAGGGCGGCGCGGACGCCGCCCCCTGCCGACATGGCGCGGCGTCACGCCGCCGTCTGCACCTTGCGGTTCTGTTCGCGGGTCTTGAGAAAGCGCAGCGCCGGGAAGTCTTCCTGCGCGCGGTTCAGGTGCCACGCGTTGCGGGCCAGGAAGACCAGCGCGCCGTCGTGGTCCTCGGCCAGGGCCGAGCGGTTCAGGTCGATGAACTTGTCGAGCTGGGCCCGGTCGTCCGTCTCGATCCAGCGCGCGGCATCCACCCCGGCGCCCTCGAACTTGGCGGAGATGCCGTATTCCGCCTCGATTCGCGCCGACAGCACCTCGAACTGCAGCTGGCCGACGACGCCGACGATCCAGTCCGCCCCCGACAGCGGCTTGAAGACCTGGGAGGCTCCTTCCTCGGCGAAGTGCTCCAGCGCCTTGCGCAGGTGCTTCACCCGCATGGGATCATCGAGCTTGGCGCGCTGCAGAAGTTCCGGCGCGAAGCTCGGCACGCCAGTGAAGCGTAGTTCCTCGCCCTCGGTCAGCGTGTCACCGATGCGAAGGCTGCCGTGGTTGGGGATGCCGATGATGTCGCCGGGCCACGCCTCCTCCGCCAGCTCGCGGTCGCGGGCCAGGAAGAGCACGGCGTTGTTGACCGCCAGCAGCTTGCCGGACCGCATGTGCTTCAGCTTGGCGCCGCGCCGGAACTTGCCGGAGCACAGCCGCACGAAGGCGATGCGGTCGCGGTGGTTGGGGTCCATGTTGGCCTGGACCTTGAACACGAAGCCGGAGACCTTCTCCTCGTCCGGCTGCACGACGCGCTGCTCGGCCGGCTGCGGGCGCGGCGGCGGCGCATTGTCGGCCAGACCGGTCAGCAGCTCCTGCACACCGAAGTTGTTGATGGCCGAGCCGAAGTAGATCGGCGTCAGGTGGCCGGCGCGGTAGTCTTCCAGGTTGAACGGCGGCATCAGGCCGCGCGCCATCTCCACGTCCTCGCGCAACTTGGCGACGGCGTGGTCGGGCAGCAGCTCGTCCAGCTTCGGGTCGTCCAGGCCGTTGCACTCGATGCCTTCCGACGCCACGTCGCCCTGCGTGCGGTCCATCAGGATCAGCCGGTCGCGGATCAGGTCGTAGCAGCCCAGGAAGTCGCGGCCCATGCCGATCGGCCAGGAGGCCGGCGTAACATGGATCTGCAACCCCTCCTCGATCTCCGAGACGAGGTCGAAGGGATCGCGCGCCTCGCGGTCCATCTTGTTGACGAAGGTGGTGATGGGCACGTCGCGCAGGCGGCAGACCTCGAACAGCTTGCGGGTCTGCGTCTCGATGCCCTTGGCGCCGTCGATCACCATGACCGCGCTGTCCACGGCGGTGAGCGTGCGGTAGGTGTCCTCCGAGAAGTCCTCGTGGCCCGGCGTGTCCAGCAGGTTGAAGGTGCGGCCGTCGTAGTCGAACGTCATCACCGAGGCGGTCACCGAGATGCCGCGCTCGCGCTCCACCTTCATCCAGTCCGACCGCGCGCGCCGCTGCTCGCCGCGCGCCTTCACGGCGCCCGCCATCTGGATGGCGCCGCCGAACAGCAGCAGCTTTTCGGTGAGCGTGGTCTTGCCGGCGTCCGGGTGCGCGATGATGGCAAAGGTCCGGCGCCGGGAAACGGCGTCCTGAAGTCCGGACATGCCTGATCCCTCAACTGTCGTGTCGTTCCATGCGAAAGCGCGCGGAGCGTCCCCGCCCCGCGCGCGACCCTTACATAGCAGCGGAACCGTGCCGGTTCCAGTGCGGTCCTTACAGCGCCAGCTCGGCGATCTGCACGGCGTTGAGCGCCGCCCCCTTGAGGAGCTGGTCGCCGCAGACGAACAGGTCGAGACCGTGGTCGCCGAAGATCAGGCTGGTGCGGATGCGGCCGACCTCGACGTCGAACTGGCCGGTGGCGGTCAGCGGCATCGGGTAGACGCCGTCGGCCGGCACGTCGGCGACCTTCACGCCCGGCGCATCGGCCAGCACGGCGCGCGCCGCGTCCGGCGTGACCGGCTGGATGGTCTCCACCGTGATCGCCTCGGAATGCGCGCGGTAGGTGGGGATGCGCACGGCCGTGCAGCTCACCGGCAGGTCGGGGATCTCCAGGATCTTCCGCGTCTCCCAGGTGACCTTCATCTCTTCCTTGGTGTAGCCGTTCTCCTGGAAGGAATCGATCTGCGGGATCAGGTTGAACGGGATCGGGTGGCGGAACACGCTGTTCTGCGCCGGCTTGCCGTCCAGCACCGCGCGGGTCTGCTCCTCAAGCTCCGCCATGCCTTCGGCGCCGGCGCCGCTGGTCGCCTGGTAGGTGGAGACGATGACGCGCTTCAGGCCGAACGCCTTGTGCAGGGGGCCGAGCGCCACGACGGCGATGGCGGTGGTGCAGTTCGGGTTGGCGATCAGCTTGCCGCCGCCCTGGAAGGCGTGCGCGTTGATCTCCGGTACGATCAGCGGGATGTTCGGGTCGTAGCGGAAGGCGGAGGAGTTGTCGATGACCAACGGCCCTGCCGCCGCGATGGCCGGCGCGTGCGCCTTGGCGAAGTCGCCGGACACGGCGAGCAGCACCACGTCACAGTCCTTGACGAGGTCCAGCGAATATTCCTGAAGGGTGATCGCGCCGTACGGGGTCTCGACCACCTTGCCGGCGCTGCGGCCGGAAGCCAGCAGGCGCAGCTCGCCCACGGGGAAGTTGCGGCGGTGGAGGACGTCGATCATCTCGCGCCCGACGGCGCCGGTGGCCCCGACGATGGCGACCTTCTTCATGCTGGCGTTGCTCATAACAGACTGCTCCGTCCTGGTTCTGGGCCCCGGTTTGTGGGGAGGAAGCGGAGCCCGGATACGACAAGGGCCCCGTCCGTTTCCGGCGAGGCCCTCGTGGTGGGTATCGTCACGCGATCAGCGCACGGCACACTCCGACGGCCCGCCGAAGCGAGTCGTTTTGGTGGTGGTCGTGGTGGTCATGCGATTCATGCGCGCATTCCTAAACGAAGCCGCGGGGCTTGTAAAGCGCCCGCGGCGTCCGTCGCAACTTTTACCGGAACCCTTCGCCCTGCGCGGTCGGCAGCACCGGGTGCACGTCCCAGATCTCCTCGGCGTACTCGTTGATCGTGCGGTCGGAGGAGAACCAGCCCATGCTGGCGGTGTTGATGATCGCCTTGCGCGTCCATTCCTCCTGGTTCCGGTAGAGGTCGGCCGCGTCCTTCTGCGCGAGGCAGTAGTCCTCGAAGTCGGCCGTCACCAGGAAGTGGTCGCCGCCGTCGGTCAGCGCCTGCAGGATCGGGTGGAAACGGTGCGGGTCGTCCGGCGAGAAGACGCCGGTCGAGATCATGTCCAGCGCGCGCTTCAGGCTGGGGTTGACGGCGATCACCTCGCGCGGGTTGTAGGCGCCGCCCTGGCGCAGGCTGTTCGCCTCCTCCGCCGACAGGCCGAAGATGAAGATGTTGTCGTCGCCCACCGCTTCCTTGATCTCGACGTTGGCGCCGTCGAGCGTGCCGATGGTCAAGGCACCGTTCAGCGCCAGTTTCATGTTGCCGGTGCCCGACGCCTCCATGCCGGCGGTCGAGATCTGCTCCGACAGGTCGGCGGCGGGGATGATGATCTCCGCGGCGGTGACGTTGTAGTTGGGCAGGTAGACGACCTTCAGCATGTCGTGCACCGCCGGGTCGTGGTTCACCACCTTGGCGACGTCGTTGATCAATTTGATGATCAGCTTGGCCATGTGATAGGCGGGGGCCGCCTTGCCGGCGAAGATCTTGGTGACCGGAACCCAGCTCACCGTCGGGTTGTCGCGCATGTCGTTGTACAGCACGATGGTGTGCAGCACGTTCAGGAGCTGGCGCTTGTACTCGTGCATGCGCTTGACCTGAACGTCGAACATGCTGTCGACGCTGACCTCCACGCCGGTCTGGCGGGCGATGTAGGCGGCCAGCCGCTTCTTGTTCTTCCGCTTGGCGCGGCGGAACTCCTCGCGGAAGACCACGTCGTCGGCCTTCTCCTTGATGGCGGCGATCTGGCCCAGGTCGGCGATCCAGCCCTGGCCGATGCGGCTGGTGATCAGGGCCGACAGAGCCGGGTTGGCCTGGTGCAGCCAGCGGCGCGGCGTGATGCCGTTGGTCTTGTTGTTGATGCGGTCCGGGAACTCGCTGTGGAAGTCGGCGAACACCGTCTGCTTCATCAGGTCGGTGTGCAGCGCCGATACCCCGTTCACCTTGTGCGAACCGAGGAAGGCGAGATTGCCCATGCGCACGCGGCGCTCGCCGCGCTCGTCGATCAGCGACAGGCGCGAGAGGCGGCCGTTGTCTCCGGCCGCGCGGGCCTTGGAGCGGTTGAGGAAGCGTGCGTTGATCTCGTAGATGATCTGCATGTGGCGGGGCAGCACGCGCTCCACCATGCGGACCGGCCACGCCTCCAGCGCCTCGGGCAGCAGGGTGTGGTTGGTGTAGGAGAAGCAGCCGCGCGTGATCTCCCACGCCTTGTCCCACAGCACCGCGTGCTGGTCGACCAGCAGGCGCATCATTTCAGCGATACCGATCGCCGGGTGCGTGTCGTTGAGCTGGATCGCCGCCTTGGCCGGCAGGCTGTCGAAATCGGAATGATGCTGCAGATACCGGCGGATGATGTCCTGCAGCGAGGCCGAGGTGAAGAAGTACTCCTGCTTGAAGCGGAGTTCCTTGCCGGTTTCGGTCGCGTCGTTCGGGTAGAGGACGCGGCTGAGGTTCTCCGACAGCACCTTCTGCTCGACCGCCTTCATGTAGGCGCCGTCGTTGAAGTGGCCGAAGTTGAAGTCGCGCGTGGCGCGCGCCGACCACAGGCGCAGCGTGTTGATGGTGTTGCCGCCGTAGCCGACCACCGGCGTGTCGTAAGCCATGGCCAGCACGCGCTCGGTGTCCACCCAGCGGTAGGCGCGCTCGCCCACGCTGTCGCGGAACTCCTCGACCCGGCCGTAGAACTGCACGGGGTACAGCACCTCCGGCCGCGGGAATTCCCACGGGTTGCCGAACTGCAGCCACTGCTCGGGATATTCCACCTGCCAGCCGTGCTCGAACCGCTGCTCGAACAGGCCGAATTCGTAGCGGATGCCGTAACCGTAACCGGGCAGGCCCTGGCTCGCCATGCTGTCCAGGAAGCAGGCGGCAAGGCGGCCCAGGCCGCCGTTGCCCAATGCGGCGTCCGGCTCGGCCTCCACCACCTCGTCCAGCGTCAGGCCGATGCGGTCCAGCGCCTCGCGGCACTGCTCCATGATGCCCAGGTTGGACAGGCTGTTGGTCAGCAGGCGGCCGATCAGGAATTCCAGCGACAGGTAATAGACCCGCTTGGCGTCTTCCTGATAGTAGCTGCGTGTCGTGTCCATCCAGCGGTCGACCAGACGGTCGCGCACGGCGAGCGCCACGGTGTGGAACCAGTCGCGGCGGGTCGCCGCGCGTGCGTCCTTGCCAACCGAATAGACCAGCCACTCCAGAAAGGACCGCTTCAGCCCGTCGACGTCGAGGCTGCGCCGTTCGATATCGCCGGTCTTGTACCGAGCATCCATGCTTTCGACTCTCTTCCCACGGGCTTGTCGACTCTGGCCGCCGGTTCAAAGCCCCCCCGACCGCGGCCAGTTTCGCCAATCTTGGTTAAGCATGTTTTAAGCCTAACGGCACAGCTCCCCATCTGGCCCGTATCTGGAGAGCGGAACCGACACGATCCACACGGTACCGTCACTTCCACGTCCGGTGGAAGAGAGTAAGATGGCGCTGGCCGCCCGCCGGAGCTGTTGCACGCGATGCCAGACGACCTCGACACCCGCCCGGAACCCCTGCCCGTCACCCTGCGGCAGGCGTTGCCGTCCGACATCCCGGCGCTGCTCGCGATCGAAGAGCGCTGCTTCGTCACCGACCGGCTGACCCGCCGCAGTTTTCAATACCTCCTCACCCGCGCCAACGCCACGGCTCTTGTGGAGATTCACGGTGGCGTGATCGCCGGTTACGCGCTGGTGCTGTTCCATTCCGGTACGTCGCTCGCCCGCCTGTATTCCTTCGCCGTCGATCCCGCCTTCCGCGGCCGCGACGTCGGCCAGCGCCTGCTGTCGGCGGCGGAGCAGGCGGCGCGGGCGCACGAGTGCATCCACCTGCGCCTGGAGGTGCGCCGCGACAACGCCGCCGCCATCGCGCTCTATAAGAAGAATGGGTATCGCGAGTTCGGCGTCTATACCGACTACTATGAAGACCACATGGAGGCTCTGCGCCTGGAGAAGCGGCTGGGCACCACCGGGCCCAGCGCGCCACTGGGCGCGCGCATGGTGCCGTACTACCAGCAGACGCTCGACTTCACCTGCGGACCGTCGGCGCTGATGATGGCGATGAAGGCGCTGAAGCCGGAGATCGAACTGGGCCGCAAGCTGGAGCTGCGCATCTGGCGCGAGGCCACCACCATCTTCATGACCTCCGGCCACGGCGGCAGCGGCCCCTATGGGTTGGCTCTGTCGGCATGGCAGCGCGGCCTGGCGGTGGATCTCTACGTCAGCGATCCAAGCGCCCCCTTCCTCGACAGCGTGCGCAGCGAGGAGAAGCGCGAAGCCATGCGCATCGTCCACGAGGACGTGATGGAGGAACTGGCCGGCACCGACATCACCGTGCACCACCGCACGCTGACCGCCGAGGACATGGCCCGCGTGGTCGGCGAGGGCGCCGTTCCGGTGGTGCTGATCTCCAGCTACCGTATCTACCGGGAGAAATTCCCCCATTGGGTGGTGGTGTCGGGTGCCGACGAGCGTTTTCTCTATGTGCACGACCCGCTGGTTTACGACCGCCATCATGCCCACATCGATCGCATCTACATGCCGATCCCGAAGAAGGACTTCGAGCGCATGGCCCGTTACGGCAAGGCCCAGTTGAAGGCGGCCCTGGTGCTCCGCGAACGCCCGCCGGAAGCCTAGATGCCCAGGCACATCGTCATCGTCGACCGCCGCGCCGATTTCAAATGGGCCAAGGACAACCTGCAGGTCGTCACCGCCCGCGACTACATCGGCAAGCCCGAGACCCCGAAGCCGCGCAGCGCGCGCATCATCAACCTCAGCCGCAGCTACGACTACCTGGGCACGGGCTATTACTGCTCGCTGTTGGCGGCGGCACGCGGCGACAAGGTGATCCCGTCCGTCCGCACGCTGCTCGACCTCGGCCAGCGGTCCATCTACCGCGCCGCCCTACCGGAGGTGGAGGAGGCGCTGCGCCACAAGATGAAGCGGCTGGCCGAGCCGCCGCAGGCGTCGTTCAACCTGTACGTCTTCTTCGGCCGCGCCGACGACCGCCGGTTCCAGGAACTGGCCCGGCAGGTGTTCGACCTGTTCCGATGCCCGATCCTGAAGGTACAGGTCCGCCTGAAGGACACCTGGGTCGTGCACGCGGTGGAGGCGCTGTCGCTGGCCGACCTCAGGCCGGACCAGGAGCCGCTGTTCGAGGCGGCGCTGGACTCCTACACCCGCGCCTCCTGGCGCGAGCCGGCGACGCGGGCGACGGCGCGCTGGACGCTGGCCATCCTGCACAACCCGAAGGAGGCGCTGCCGCCCTCCGGCCCGCGTGCCTTGCAGAAGTTCATCAAGGCCGGCGAGGGAATGGGCATCGAGGTGGAACTGATCGAGAAGAAGGACTTCCTGCGGCTGGCCGAGTACGACGCGCTTTTCATCCGCGAGGGTACGGCGCTCGACAACCATACCTACCGCTTCGCAAAGAAGGCCGAGAAGGAGGGGATGGCGGTCATCGACGACCCCAACTCGATCCTCAAGTGCACCAACAAGGTGTATCTGGCCGAACTGCTGAAAGCCAACCGCATCCCGACGCCGAAGACGGTGATCCTCGACCGCCGCGGCCTCGCCACACTGGACCAGGAGATCCCCTACCCCATCGTCCTGAAGATCCCCGACGGTTCGTTCTCGCGTGGCGTCTACAAGGTGACCAGCAGGTCCGAACTGGAAGCAACGGCCGAAGGCCTGTTCGAGGACTCCGACGTCATCCTGGCGCAGGAGTTCATGTACACGGAATTCGACTGGCGCGTCGGCGTTCTGAACCGCCAGCCGATCTACGTCTGCCAGTACCTGATGGCGAAGAAGCACTGGCAGATCGTGAAGCACGGCGGCAACGGCCGGGCCGAGACCGGCTCGTCCCGCACACTGCCGGTGGAGGACGCGCCACGGGAGGTCATCGACATTGCAGTGAAGGCCGCCGGGCTGATCGGGGATGGTCTTTACGGCGTCGATCTCAAGCAGAACGGGCGTGGCGTGTTCGTTATCGAGATCAATGACAACCCATCCCTGGACCTTGGTGTAGAAGACGCCTGTCTGAAAGATGAATTGTACCGCATCATCATGCGCGATTTTCTGCGACGTCTCGAAGGCCGATCAGGGCGTTGAGCCCGTCGCAACCTGAACCTCAGCCATTGGTATTTCCAGGCAGGCGATTTCCGTTTCCCCGACCGGGGAACAACCGATCCACCCCCGCGTTTAGAACCCGACGTCACGACGAACGGGAGCACTCCAGAAGGGACCTTAGCCCGGAGTGCTTGCCTCTTCGAGAGAAGCGGGGAGACCGACCATGGTGACAGCCCAGCCCCAGTGCACCGCCGGACCCGGCGGGTAGCCGCGCGACAAGGGGTCAAACACCACAGCACCGTCGTTGTTGCCGGACCGGCCGATTGGCCGGCGTGCCGGGTGCGCATGGTCGTCCCCTACCGGGGGCCAGCCGGGGAGGTGGCCTCCGCCAAGGAATACCTGGAGGAAGAGAGAACATGGCCTATTCGTTCGAGAGCGAGCTGATCCGTTGCATGCCCAATCTGCAGCGCTACGCGTGCAAACTGACGCGTGACATGACGGCCGCCGAGGATCTGACCCAGGATTGCCTGGCCCGCGCCCTGTCCCGCTCACACCGCTTCGAGCCGGGCACCAACATGCAGGCCTGGCTCACGACGATGCTGAAGAACCTTCATTTCAACAATCTCCAGCGCGAGAAGCACGTGACCAAGGTCGAGCTGTGGGACGGCGCCATGTCCGTCGAGGCCTCGCAGATCGCGCGCCTGGTGTTCCGCGACGTCGACCGCGCCTTCGGCGCGCTCACCCCCAGCCAGCGCAAGGTGGTGAAGCTGGTCGCCATCGAGGGCCGGCCCTACCAGGAGGCCGCCGAGAAGCTGAACGTCTCCATCGGCACCATCCGCTCCCGCCTCTGCCGCGCCCGCGAACGCCTCAACACCCTGATGGCGGCATGATCTTCGCTTTTTAACCCCTCCCCCTGCTCCGCAGGGGGAGGGAGTTGGAAGGCTCAACCGAACAACCCGCCGAAGGGCAGGAAGGCGACCATGTCGCCGGGGGCGATCTTCGTCTCCTCGGCGGGCACGTCGACCAGACCATCGGCCTCCACCATGGAGGTCAGCACGCCCGAGCTGTCGTTCTCGAACTTGTGGGCCACCGGACGGCCGTCCGGCCCAGTCTCGATGCGCGCGCGCAGGAACTCGCGCCGGCCCGCACCCTTGCGGAAGGCGAAGCCGGCCACCACCAGCGAGCGCGGCGTGCGCACCTCGTCCGCCCCCATCAGGCGCAACAGCAGCGGCCGGCCGACGAGCATGAAGGTCACCATCGCCGACACCGGGTTGCCGGGCAGGCCGAGGAAGATCGCCTCCCCCACCCGGCCCAGCGCCAGCGGCTTGCCCGGCCGCAGCGCCAGGCGCCACATATCGATTGAGCCGAGGGCGGCCACCGCCGCCTTGACGTGGTCCTCCTCGCCCACCGACACGCCGCCGGAGGTGACCACCACGTGCCCCTTGCGGCTGGCCTCGGCCAGCGCCTCCCGCACCACCTCCGGCCGGTCGCGCAGGATGCCCAGGTCCTCCACCTCCACGTCCAGGGCGGCGAGCTGGGCGGCGATGGTGTAGCGGTTGGCGTCGTAGATCGCCCCTTCCGGCTTCGGCCGGCCCGGTTCGCACAGCTCGTCGCCGGTCGAAAACAGCACGACCTTGAGGCGCTGGCGTACCTCCAGCGTCGAGCGGCCGACGGCCGCGGCCAGCCCGACCTCCTGCGCGCGCAGCCGCTTGCCGGGCGTGAGCACGACGGCGCCCGCCTGCATGTCCTCGCCCGCCGCGCGGATGTTGGCGCCGCGCTCCGGCGGCATCTCGACGACGACGGCGCCGTCCTCGGCCCGGCAGACCTCCTGCATGACGACGGTGTCGGCGCCCGCCGGCACCGGCGCGCCGGTGAAGATGCGCACCGCCTCGCCCACGCCCACCGTGCCGTGGAACACGGTGCCGGCCGGCACGCGGCCGACCACGGCCAGCCGCAGCGGCCCGCCGCCGTCCGCCGGCGCCCGGTAGGCGTAGCCGTCCATGGCCGACACGGCGGCCGGCGGCACGTCGATGGGACTGGTGACCGATTCGGCCAGGATGCGGCCCTTGGCCTGGGACAGCGGCACGGTCTCCACCCCCGTCACCGGGCCGTAGGTCGCGGCGATGCGCGCCAGCGCCTCGTCCAGCGGCAGGTGGCCGGGGCCTTTGGGCTTGGGGGTGTCGCAGCAGTCCATGAATCCTCTCCTCGTGTCCGGCGCGGCGAACGGAAGACGTGCGCGCCAATGGTCGCCGTCCGCGCCCCGCTTGGCAACCACCTTGGCGCGCCCGCTGTGGAGGCACGTTGATCGGCGTCAATCCTCCCTTGGGAAAGGTCGCGCGTGCGCCGGAAGGGGTCACCCGGAGTTGGGCGAAGTGCCGTGTGCGGGTACGCCTTCGGCGTGCGTGCCGCGCCGCCTCCCCAACCGTTATCGTGGTGAGGTCGCTTGCCGAGGAGGATCACCACCTTGCACACGCCCACCCCCGAATCGCGCACCGCCCATCCCAAACAGGGGCTCGTCGCCGAGACCGCCGCCGAGGTCGCGGCCCGGCTGGCGACCTTCCTGGCCGGCGTCCCGCCGGAGGCGCGCGAGGCGGCCATCGACGCCTACCGCAAGGTGACGCACCAGCTCCTGATCACCCGTGGCCTGGACGAGGAACGGGCTACGGCCCTGGTGACAACGGTGGTCGCGCACATCCGTGCGCGGCTGGCGCAGGTCGACCAATCCGGCGGCACGGTCGCGGGACGGGCGTAGCGCCGCGGGACCGAAGAGGGGTGCCATTCGCAACGGGCATGACGGGATGACCGCGCGCAACGGTTAGCCTTCCGCGCATGACCGAAGCCGCCGCCGACAGCCCGATTCCCGTCCGCTCCATAGCGCTGCTCAGCGGGGCGGCGTTCTGCTCCGCCGCAACGCTGCGCATCGCCGACCCGTTACTGCCGCAGGTGGCGGAGGAGTTCGCCGCCGGCGTGTCCGACGCCGCCGTCATCGCCACCGGCTTCACGTTGGCCTACGGGCTCTGCCAACTCGTGCACGGGCCGGTCGGCGACCGGTTCGGCAAGTACAGCGTCATCACGCTGATGACCCTGCTGTCGGCGCTGACCACCGCGGCGGCGGCGTGGTCGCCCAGCCTGTTCGTCCTGGGCACGCTGCGTTTCCTCAGTGGCGCGACCGCGGCGGCGCTCATCCCGCTGTCCATGGCCTACATCGGCGACGTGGTGCCCTACGAGCGGCGCCAGCCGGTGCTGGCGCGCTTCATGTCCGGCCAGATCCTCGGCGTCATCGGCGGGCAGGTGGCCGGCGGGCTGTTCGGGGAGTTCCTGGGCTGGCGTGGTGTCTTCATCGCGCTGGCGGCGGTGTACCTGACCTTCGCGCTGCTGCTGGCGCTGGAACTGCGCTCGCCCCGCGTGACGCAGACGCGCGCCGTCTTCAGCCCCGGCCGCCTGATCAGCACGTTCCTGGCCTTGGGCCGCAGCGCGCGCGTGCGCCTCGTGCTCGTCACCGTCTTCATCGAGGGCATGCTGTTCTTCGGCGGCTTCACCTACCTGGGCGCCTTCCTGCGGCACGAGTACGGCCTGGGTTACGCCGCCATCGGTGGTGTCCTGTCGGCCTTCGGCGGCGGAGCCCTGGTCTACGCGCTGGCCGCACCGCGCATCGTCGCGGCGCTGGGACAGCGCAACATGGTGCTGGCCGGCGGCATGGCGCTGGCGGCCGGGTTCGCCGTGTTCGCGCTGCAGCCGCCCTGGCCGGCGCTGGTGCCCGGAGTGGCGTTGAGCGGCCTGGGCTTCTACCTGTTCCACAACACTCTGCAGACGCAGGCCACGCAAATGGCGCCGCACGCGCGTGGCATCGCCGTCTCGGTCTTCGCCTCCAGCCTCTTCCTCGGACAGGCGGCCGGCATCGCGCTCGCCGGGCCTGTGGCCGAGGCGGCGGGCTACGCCGCGGTGTTCGTGGGCGTGGGCGCGCTGCTCCTTCTGCTCGCGCTGGCCTTCCGCCAGCGGCTGGCTCCGTAAATGACTTTGTTATGTTGTGAAATAGACAAGAACACCCCATTCCTGGGTTGCGCTTTTTTCGCGGCATGACGCGGACATTGCATGTACAATGGATCGACTGCGACATAGCGCCGCAGGTGCGCGTCGACCTCAGAATCACGGATCACTTATATTAGGATAATCCGAGATAAGGCGCCCCGATCCGTCGGGACAACGCGCCGCACAAGGCATCCTGGAGGAAACGCCCTATGGAAGAGATCCCCGTGAAGGCGCTCGTCGCCGGTCTCGGATTCCTGGCTGGCATCGTGTTCGGTGCCACGGCCCAAAAAACGCATTTCTGCACCATGGGCGGCATATCCGACATGGTGATGATGGGCGACACACGGCGCTTCCGTTCGTGGATGCTGGCCGTCGCCGTCGCACTGCTCGGCACGCAGGCGCTGTGGGGCCTGGGTTACATCGATCTGTCCACGGCCATCTACCGCACGCCCAACCTGGGCTGGTTCGGCGCCGTCGCCGGCGGCCTGCTGTTCGGCTACGGCATGGTGATGGGTGGCGGCTGCGGCAACAAGACGCTGGTCCGCGTCGGCGGCGGCAACATGAAGTCGTTCATCGTCTTCCTGGTGATCGCACTGACCGCCTACATGACCCTGCGCGGCCTGTTCGCGCTGGGGCGTGTGCAGATGGAGGCGACGTTCAACACCACGCTGCCGGTCAGCCAGGGCATCGACGCCCTTCTGGCGCGCGCCACCGGCATGGGCGAGGCGACGCTGCGCGCCGTGCTGGCGCTGGTCCTGGGCGGCGCGCTGATCGCGTGGTGCTTCAAGGACGAAAGCTTCCGCGGCTCACCCAAGGACGTCATCGGCGGCATCATCGTCGGCCTGATGATCCCGGTCGGCTGGTTCATCACCGGCTATGTCGGCCGTGACGAGTTCGACCCGACGCCCGTCGCCTCCTTCACCTTCATCGCGCCCATCGGCGACACGACGCAGTACCTGATGACCTTCACCGGTGCCTCGATCAATTTCGGCATCGCCACGGTGTTCGGCGTCATCGTCGGTTCCTTCCTGATGGCGAAGGTCACCGGCGCGTTCCGGCTGGAGGGTTTCGCCGGCGTCAACGACACGGTCAGCAACGTGACGGGTGCGTTGCTGATGGGTGTCGGCGGTGTGCTGGCGCTGGGCTGCACCATCGGCCAGGGCATCTCCGGCGTCTCGACGCTGGCGCTCAGCTCCTTCCTGGCGCTGGGCTCGATCATCGCCGGTGCCTACTACGGCCTGAAGTACATGGAAGAAGGCTCGCACGGCGCCGCGCTCCGCGTCGTCTTCTCGCGCGGCTGACCACAAACACGTCGGGGGTCGTCCGGCGGCACAGGCGCCTGTATCCTGTGCCCCGGCGCTTCTGGCGACGTGAGGAGACGATGCGCGCACCGACGCTTCCCGGACTGTTCCTGCTGGCCGGCCTGGCATGGCCGGCCGCGGCGCTGGCGGACACCGAGATCAGCAACCCGCCGCCGAGCATCGACAGCCCGCGCCGGATCATGCTGCAGCTGACCAGCGACGATCCGAAGGACATCAACAATCTGCTCTACAACGCCGTGAACCTGCAGAAGTTCTATGGCCAGGACCAGGTGCAGATCGTCGTCGTCGCCTATGGCGCGGGCATGCAGGCGCTCTATGCGAAGACCTCGCCCGTGGTTGACCGGGTGAGGAGCCTGATGCAGTACGACATCCAGTTCATTGGCTGCGGCAACACCATGGAAACCACCCACCGCACCCCGGACGAGCTGATCCCTGGCGTCGAGGTGGTTACCGCCGGCATCGCCGAGATCGTCGAGCGGCAACTGCGTGGCTGGGTGTACGTCCGGCCCTAGAACGGACGCCAGGACGGACGCTCTTTCACCCGGAACGCACGTGCCCCCGGCCTGTTGCCCCCAACACGTCCATCAAGGGAGGCAAGGGATGGAGCCGCACGACTATCTGCGCCACACGCTCGATTGCCTGGAAGAGGCGCAGACCGCGCTGCGTCTGGCACAGCGCAAGGGGCAGATCGAACCGGACCGTGAAGCGAAGTTCCTGGAACGCCTGGATACCCTCACCCAGGATCTCGATCGCGCCCAGAAGGCGCACTGATCCCGGTCGTCAGCCGAGCCGGCCGAGCGACGGCACCGTTTCCAGCAGCCAGTTGGCGACGTCCGCCATGCTGCCGGTCAGGAACAGCACGCCTGTCCCCACCAGGAGCGCGCCCGCCGTCTTCTCGACGATGCCGAGATGGCGGCGAAAGCGGCGGGAGAAGGCGAGGAACGGCCGCGTCCCCAGCGCCGCCAGCAGGAACGGAATGCCCAGCCCGGCCGCGTAGGTGCCGAGCAGCGACGCGCCGTCCCACACCCGGTCGCTCGACCCGGCTACGAACAGGATGGCGGCCAGCACCGGGCCGACGCATGGTGTCCAGCCGAAGGCGAAGGCGAGCCCGATGACGTAGGCGCCGACGATCCCCGCCGGCCGCGCCGCCACCTGCACGCGCGCCTCGCGGTAGAGAAGGCCGATGCGGAAGACACCCAGAAAGTGCAGGCCGAGCACGATGATGACGACGCCGGCCGCCTGTGCCAGCACGTCGATGTGCCGGGCCAGCCACTGCCCGGCGACGGAAGCCGTGGCGCCCAGCGTCACGAACACGGTGGCGAAGCCCAGCACGAACGCGATGGCGGCGACGAACACGCGCCGGCCGATCTGCGCTTTCCGGTCGGCGTCGCTGTCCGCCGTCAGCTCGTCCAGCGACACACCGCCCAGGAAGCACAGGTAGGGCGGCACCAGCGGCAAGACGCAGGGGCTGAGGAAACTCAACAGCCCCGCCCCGAACGCCCCCAGGTAGGACACGTCCATTCCACCCATGCCCACACGCCCCATTATTGCGGCCGTCATCCCCGCGAAGGCGGGGATCCAGCCGATACAGCCGCTTCATCGCGAAGCGTGGATCCCCGCCTTCGCGGGGGACGACGAAAGGGAAGGGCGCGGCGGCAGGCCGCGCCCTTCCGGCCCCCTACACGCCGCGGATCTTGATCGGCGACTGGTCGGGCAGGTCGATGACCTTGTGCTTCTCGATGTGCTTGATCACCACATCCCACACCGGCGGGCCCTGCGTGCCTTCGTTCACCGAGGCCCAGCCGGACACGACGTAGGACTTGCCCGCCTCCACCGCCGCGCCCGACTTCAGGAGCGTCAGTTCGCCGATGCGGCTGCCCATGGGCTTGGCCACGTCGATGGAATAGCCCAGGCCGCCGACGCGCACCATGTCGCCGCCCTGCTGGTAGTAGGGATCGGGGTTGAACAGGTTGTCGGCGACGTCCTCGAGGATGTCCTTGATCTGCTGGCCCGTCATCTCCGAGCGGTAGGCGTTCGGGTAGGTGATGGCGGTCTGGTTGTAGACATCCTCGTGCGTGATGTCCTGCCCCGGCAGCAGCGTCGAACCCCAGCGGAAGCCCGGCGACAGCGAGATCTCGGCGTCCCGCTGCTCCAGCAACGCCTGGCAGATCAGGTCGTCCCAGGTGCCGTTGAAGTTGCCACGACGGTACAGCAGGCTGCCGGACTTGCCGGCCACCTTGGTCAACTCGGGCAGGAAGGGCTTGCGCAGCTCTTCGACCAGCGCCGCCATCTCCGCGTCCGGCGTGATGGCGTCGGACAGCACGGGGATGAGGCGGAAGGCGTAGTCCTTCACCTCACCGTTCTGCACGTCCAGATCCAGGCGGGAGAGGAACTTGCCATGGCTGCCGGAGGAGACCAGCAGCGTGCGGCCGACGCGCACCGCCTCCGGCACCGCGTCGTGCGTGTGGCCGGTGAGCAGCACGTCGATGCCCTCGACCCGCTTCGCCAGCTTGCGGTCGACGTCGAATCCGTCGTGGCTGAGCACCACCACCAGCCCCGCGCCCTTGGCGCGCGCCTCCTTGACGCGATCACGAAGCGCGTCCTCGCGAATGCCAAACGACCAGGTCGGGATCATGTAGCGGGGGTTGGCAACGGGCGTGTAGGGGAACGCCTGCCCGATCACGGCGATCTTCACCCCGCCGCGCTCGAAATACGCGGTCGATTCGAAGACGTCCTCGTTCCACTCCGTATCCTTGACGTTGCCGCACAGGAACGGCGCGCCCAGTTCCTCGGCGATCTCCTTCACACGGTCGGCGCCGTAGGTAAACTCCCAATGCCCGGTCCAGGCGTCGACGCCCAGCGCCTTCAACGCGCGGGCCATGTCCGACCCCTTGGTCTGCAAGGCGGTCCAGGAGCCCTGGACGCTGTCGCCGCCGTCCAGCAGCAGCGTGCGGTCCGGCCGCTCGGCGCGGATCGCCTTGACCAACGTCGCCAGCCGATCGAAGCCGCCGATGCGCCCGTAGTCGCGCGCCAGCGCCACATAATCCTCGGACGTCAGGGCGTAGGCGTCCGCGGTGCCGGCGGCCACCTTGTAGGCGGACATGAAGTCCTTGCCGGTCAGGTGAGGCGGCAGCCCGGCCGCCTCGCCCACGCCCAGGTTGATGGACGGCTCGCGGAAGTACAGCGGCACCAGCTGCGCGTGGCAGTCGGTGATGTGCATCAGGGTGACGTTGCCGACCGGCTTGAAGTCGAGCAGCGTCTGCTGGGTGATCGCCTGCTTGGCGATGGCCTGCCGGAACGTGCCGGCGCCGGCCGCGCCCAGCGTCGCCGCCGCCGCGGCGACCTGCAGCAGGTCTCTGCGATTGAGCATGGAGTTCGCTCCCGCGTGTTTCCTGACCTTCCCTCGGCCCCGCCGGGGAGGGAGGGGCCCCAAGCTCCGCTTGGGGTGGATGGGGCAACGGCGTCTTGGGAAGGGCTTGCCTCCACCCTTCCCACTTCGTGGACCCCTTCCCTCCCCCGGCGGGGCCGGGGGAGGGAAATCTTTACGCCACTTTGATCTGGGCCTTTTCGGTGGTCACCGTGCCGTCGTCGTCGGTCCAGGTGAACTCGAAGGTGCCGCTTTCCTCCACCTTGGCGAAGAAGGCCAGATAGGGGTTGGCGGAGATGGCCGGCTGCATCTTCGTCTCGAACACGGGCTTGCCGTTGAAGGTGCAGGCGAACTTGTTGATGATCTTACGCGGGATGGGCTTGCCCGAGGAGTCCTTGCGCTGGCCGGACTCCATCGGATGCTGGACCATCGTCTTGATCTCGACGACGTCGCCCTTCTTGGCTTCGGCGGGCAGCTTGATGCGCGGCTTGATGCTCATGGGTATTCTCCTGCTCCTGCTTCAGCCGCCGCAGCCGCCGATGGTGACCTTGACCTCGGTCTTTTCCATGTGGACCGCGCCGTCGCTCATCTCCGCCACGGCCCAGATCTTCTGGGTGGTCGCAAGACGCATGCGGGTAGCGACCTCGGCCTTGCCGCTCATCGGCGTGAAGGTGAAGGTGGCCACGCCGGCGTCCGGGTTGCCGTCGGCGATGACGTGCACGGCCTTGACGTAGCTCTGCGCCGTCATCGGGCTCTCGACCGACACCGTCAGCGGCACGGCGTTGCCGTTCTCGGCGATCTGCGGCATGTCGATCCTGATCTTGCCCGGCTGCGGCTGCTTCGACCCGATGAGGTCGGTCAGCATCTTGGTCGCATTTTCCACCGACGCGTCGGCGGTGCCCGGCAGCAGCGTCAGCCCCACCCCGGCGGCGAGGCCGAGGCCAAGCACCTCGCGGCGGCTGAGTTCACTCTTTCGCATGGCGTTCTCCCTCTGCGGCCGAGCGCCGCGGCGCCCGGCCCTCCTATGATATGACGGTCAGTGCCGGATGCCCGGCGCCTCCATGGCGAGGCCGTTGCTGGCGGCCGTCAGGTACAGTTCCAGGTCGGCGTATTCCGGCGCATCGGGCGGCAGGTCGTTGGCGCGGATCTGCACGTTGCACCAGCCCAGCCGCTTACGGATGTCCCACACCTCGTTGCGGCTCGTGCGCCACGTCGGGAAGTGCGGGATCTGCCCCTTCAGCTCACCCAGGTACTGGCCACGCAGCCAGTGGTTGGCGCCCATCTCCGGCGTGTGGCAGTCGACACAGGCGAGGTTGAGCTGGCCGATGCGCACCTTGGTCAGCTTCTCGCCGCGCTCGTACGCTTCCTTCGCCCCCGGGCTCTTGATGTCGACGTTGATCGTCTCGCCATTGGACAGGGCGCGCAGGTAGACGGCGAACTGCAGGTTCTCCGGGCTTTGCATAAGGTACTTGGCGTCCATGGTCGCCGCACCGTGGCGGTAGACGAACTCCTCCAAGCCGATCATGCGCTTGGAGGCCGAATCCCACTTCGGCATGGTGACCGACCAGCGCTTGAACTTGACTTCGGGCTTGTCATGGCACGACGCACAGGACTTGCCGTTCGGCCCGGCCTTGGCGTACAGCGCTGCGCCCGTCTCGATCGCCTCGGCGGCCGGGTTGACGAACGGGTCGCGCCAGTCGCGGTCCTCCACCGGCAGCGGACGGGCGTTCGGGTCGTCCAGCGCGGTCTTGAAGGTGGCGGGGGTCTTCAGTGTCTGGAGGAAGGCGACGATGTCGCGGATCTCCTCGGCGCTGAACATCTTGTTGGTGCCCCACGGCAGCATCAGCGATTCGGGGTTGATGCTGCGGGCGTCGTAGACGTAGTTGAACAGGTACTCGTCGTCGCGGCCGGCGGCGCCGATCTCCGACAGGTCGATGCCGACGTTGCCCGGCAGCTCCGGCGTCTTCGGCCCCATCACATGGCAGGTCACGCAGCTCGACCCGCGGTCGCGCGAGAAGGCCAGCTTCATGCCCTTTTCCGGATCGCCGGGCTTGGAGAGGTCGATTTTCTGGAACTCGCCCTTCTTCGGCGCGGGCGGCGTTTTGGTGTGGTCGGCCAGCGTGTTGAAGGGCCACTCGGCCTTCGTCCAGTTGCCGTAGCGCTTCCACGGTGTCGGCGTCGCGGCCCCTTCCCGCAGCATCGGCACGTCCTTGAGATCCGCGGCCGCGACGGCCCCGGCCCCGCCCAGGACGCAAGCGGCCAGCCCCAGCACCAGCGGAGTCCGCCGCGCCAGAGAGACCCATCCTCCCATTTTCGTCATGGCATCCCCTTTCTCGAGCGCCCCGTCCGAGCCTTCCAGCCGGTCCGGGTCCGGCACCGCGTGGTCCGCGGGCCGGCTTCTCCCTATGTTTGTTGGCCCGCCGGATTTTGTTTGGCGGGCGGATCTTCAGTGTCCTGTTGTGTGACACGTTAGCGCACTGATTTCATCAGTTCAAGCTAATATCCTTCACACTAATGTGAGGTGCGGAACGGTCACCACCGTGAGATCCTGCGCCCTGGAGGATACCATGCTGCGCGCTGTGTTGCTTATGGGCCTGCTTTGGCTTTTCGGACTATCCGCCGCTCCATCCGGAGCCGCCGAACTCGTGATGTTCGAGCAGGCGGGCTGCGCGTGGTGTGCGCGCTGGCACGCGGAGATCGGCCCCGCCTATCCCCGCACGGCCGAGGGCCGCGCCGCCCCGTTGCGCCGCGTCGACCTCCGCGCCGCACGCCCGGACGACCTCAAGGCCATCGGGGGCGTGGTGCACACGCCCACCTTCGTTCTGGTCGAGGACGGGCGGGAGGTCGGCCGCATCCTGGGCTACCCCGGCGACGCCTTCTTCTGGGGCATGCTGGCCGAACTGGTCGCCAAATTGCCGAAGCCGGACACGCGAACTACCGCGCTTCCTTGACGAAGGCTGCCACCGCGTCGACCGCATCCTCGGCGGCGAGGTCGCGGAAGAAGTGGTCGGCGCCGTCGATCACCACCGTGCGCACACCGGGCTTTCCCCGCACCTCGGCCAAGCGCGGCACCAGCTTGGGCGTCACCGTGTCGTTGCTGGCGCCGATCAGGAGAAGCGGCACGCGGATGCCGCCCACCAGCGACAGCGTGTCGTGCCGCGGGTCGTCGGCGTAATAGGAGCGCACCGCCCCCGCCGTCGCCATGCCCGGCCCGCAATACAGCAGCGCCGGCACCTCGACCGAGGCGTCGTCCGGCTTGCCCGCGGCCGGGGCCAGCACCGCCTCGCGGTTGTCCGGCGGCTCGCCGGTGGCGGGGGTCAGCAGCACGGCGCGGACCACCGCCGCGTCGGGCGTGCCGGCGAGATAGCGCGCCGTCTGGTTGCCGCCCCGCGAGTGGCCGAGCAGTGTGACCGGCCCGGCCCCCTGCCCCTTCAGCCATTCCACCCAACCGGCGATCTCCGCGACGGCGTCGGTGTGGCGGTGCCGGTGCGGCTGCGCGCAGTCGTACATCCCCGTCCGCGCATCCAGCCCGAGCGACAGCGTCACCGCCAGCGACGACAGCCCGCGCTCCTTCAGCGCGGCCTGCAGCGCCTGCATCAGCTCCATCCGATGGTGCGCCAGCGTGCCGTGCACCAGCAACACGACGCCGTCCTTCAGATCGCCCGCCCTGACCAGTTCGCCGCCGAGACGCAGGCCATCGGCGGTCCTCTCGACCGGTTCGGCCCGCACGGCGGCCGCACCGGCCGCAAGAACCAGCGCCAACGACGCGGTCCGCACCGCACGCAGAAGCGACATGGTTGCCCTCCCAAACTGTTCTCATTAGAATTGTATGAAATAGTAGACGCGCCGGGCCGCTCCGGCAAACGCCTTCCGCAGGGACGGCGATCGGGGAGGAGATGTTTCGATGATCACGCGCCGTAATTTCGCGCTTGGCATGCTGGCGGCGGGCGGCGCCGTGGCGGGACTGCGCCCGGTACGGGCCGGGGCCGAGTCGGTGATGACCGACGACGGCCTGCATACCCAGCCCTGGTTCCTTCAGAGCTTCCTGAACCTGCCCGACGACCTGGCGGAGGCCAGCGCCGCCGGCAGGCGTTTCGCCATCGTCTGGGAGCAGCGTGGCTGCATCTATTGCCGCGACATGCACCTCGTCAACTTCGCGGTGCCGGAGGTCGAACGCTATGTGCGCGACCACTTCACCATCCTGTCGCTGAACCTGCATGGTGCCCGCAAGGTCACGGACTTCGACGGCGAGGAGCTGGAGGAGCGTAAGCTGGCGCGCAAGTACGGCATCGTCTTCACGCCGACGCTCCAGTTCTTTCCCGAGCCCGACCAGATGCCGAAGGGCAAGCACACGGTGGAGGCCGAGGTGTTCCGCCAACGCGGCCTGCTGAAGCCGCCGGAGTTCCTGGCGATGTTCCGCTTCGTGCACGAGAAGGCCTACGACGCCACGCGCTTCGACGAGTACCTGAAGCGCGTGGCGGGGTAGGACGGGCCGTCACGCGCTGCGCAACTGCTCCAGGAATCGCGTGATCTCGCGGCGCAGCGTGTGCGATTTGCCGGCAACCGTGTCGGCCGTGCCGAGAACCGTCGCCGCGGCGCTGGCGGCACCGCCCACCGTCTGACTCACCTCGCCGATGTCCGTCGACATGGACCGCGTGCCGCTGGCCGCCTGCGTCACCCTGCGGGTGATCTCGCGCGTCGTCGTGTCCTGCTCGTGAACGGCGCCGGCGAGGCCGGCGGCGATCCGGTCGATCTCCTTGATGCGGTCGCCGATTGAGCGGATGGCCTGCACCGTCTCGCCGGTGGCGTCCTGGATGGCGGTGATCTGCTGCGTGATGTCCTCGGTCGCCTTGGCGGTCTGGTTGGCGAGGTTTTTCACCTCCGAGGCCACCACGGCGAATCCCTTGCCGGCCTCGCCGGCGCGGGCCGCCTCGATGGTGGCGTTCAGCGCCAGGAGGTTGGTCTGGCTGGCGATGGAGTTGATCAGTTCGACCACCTCGCCGATGCGGTGCGCGGCTTCCGCCAGCCCCGCCACTTTCTGGTCGGTGGAGCCCGCCTCGGTCACCGCCTCGGTCGCCATCTGCGCGGAGCGGGCGACCTCGCCGCTGATCCCGGAGATCGAGCGGGCGAGTTGCTCGGCCGCTTCGGCCGCCGACTGCATGCTGGCCGAGGTGTCGCCGGACACCGTCGCCACCGCCGACATGCGCCCGCCGGCGCGCTGCACCACGTCGACAACCTCCCGCGTGTGGACGCGCAGCGCCTCGGTGCTTTCGTCCAGTTCGACGACCGAGCCTTCGAAGCGCGACTGGAAGCTGTTGGCCGCCTCCAGAAGCGCGGCGTGGCGTTGCGCCTGCGCGGTCGCCTCGGCGCGCAGGCGCTCGGCCGCCTCGTGCTCGACCCGCTCGGCGGCGGCGCGCAGGTCGGCGGCGGCGGCGGCGGTGCGGGCGAAGGCCTGCTCCAACTGCACCACCAGCCACGTCAGGACACTGCACTCGACCACCACGATAGCGGCATGCAGGATGACCCGCGCGAAGCTGGCGCCGTCCGGGAACACCGCGTAGGGGAAGACGAAGTTGAGCACGAGGTGGTGAAGCGCCGTCGCCACCGCCGCCACCAGGATCGTCCGCCAGCAGCAATAGGCGGCGAGCATGGCGAAGGCCGCGAAGAAATACATGTGCAGGTCGATCTGCCACGGCCCCGCGGCACGGTACACCAGCAGCGCGACCACCCCCACCATGGCGACCGCCACCAAATAGCGCGTCGTCGCGCCGGTCGTGTCCAGGCGCCATGCCACGGTGACCACCGCGGCCAGCAGCGCCGCCGACGCCTCCGCACCCCAGCCGGCCGTGCCGTTCAACAGGCCGGTGAGGAGCACGAGCGGAACGTGCGCCCACAGCGCCACCACGAAGAAGGCCGACGTCTGACGTCGCAGCCGCTCCAGTACATCGATGTTCATGATGGTCTCTCCCCGGTGTTGGGAATACGCCGGCCATTGCCTAGGCAGCCCGAGGCGCCCTCGGCGTCGAACACGAGCCACGCCCCGGCACGGTAGAGGCGCTCCGGGAAGCCGGACCGCTCGGACTGGACGAGCCACATGCCGGACACGCCGCCGGCGGTGACGAGTCGCCCGTCGGCATCGGCGATTCGCCGGACGGTGTCGGCCGTGTCCAGGGTCGGTGGGAAATAGGCGGCGACGATCCCGGCCGCTTCCGGCGGCGCGAGGCGCAGCGCGATCAGCGCCGCAAGCGACCCGGCAAGCAGCAAGCCCGCCGGCCACAAGGAACCCGTGTTCTGCGTAGACGCCGCCATCGGCCGGGCTTTCCCGAATTCTTCGAAAACCCGGTCAGTATGGACCTGAAAAGGTTAGCTGGACGGAAATTCTGACTGCGACAGGACGTCCCTGGGCGGCAATGTCGCAGACGACCGGTCAGACCTGCTCGGTGACGATGCCGGTCACGGTCTTGGCGACGTCCTTTAGGCGGTCGGCGACCGAGGCGACGAGGTCGTAGGTCTCCTCGACCAGCAGCTTTTCGCCCGGCGACAGCGGCCCCTCGCTCGCCCACAGTCGGGCGAGGCCTGAGTCGCGCAGTTCGTTGACCGCCTTCTTGGCGCGCTTCACGGCCTTGAAGGACTCGAGCAGGCGCTCGCTCTCCTTGCTGATGGATCCCAACAGCGGCATCGAATCGCGCACCATCTCGGCGCAACGGACAACGTGGTCCGCCATCTCCTTCATCTCGGGCGTGAAGTCGCGGATGCCGCGCAGCATCATGCGGCGAGCGGCGTCCTTCATGGTGTCGACGCAGTCGTCCAGCCCGTCGATCAACTCCTGGATCTGCGAGCGGTCGAAGGGGGTGATGAAGCTGCGGTGTGTGGCCTCGACCGTCGCCTCCGTGATGGCGTCGGCCTCGCGCTCCGTCCGGCGGATCGTCGCCACGTGCTCTTCGAAGCTGCCCTCGCCATGCACGATCGCGCGGAAGGCCGCTGCGGCTTCGGCAACGCGATTCGCGTGGTCGACGAAATGCTCGATGAACGGCTCTTCGCGCGGCATCAGGCGCTGAATGAGCCCGAGAAGCGGACGCAGCATCAGGAACCGTTCAAGGGAAGAGGTGGCGGAGCGGGGGGGATTCGAACCCCCGGTACGAGTTATCCCCGTACGACAGTTTAGCAAACTGCTGGTTTCAGCCACTCACCCACCGCTCCACCGGTGGACGCCTTGCGGCGCCGTGGTGAGCGAGTTTCTAGCGGGGCCGGTGTGCGCTTGTCAACGCTCCTGGCCGGTCATGGTGATCGTTTTGGCCCGAATACCACGCGCGCGCGTTCGGATCGTATTTCCGTCGCATCAGTGACAAATAAATATAAAATTTTAGCGACTTTTTAACGAGGCTGCCGTAGCATGGCACCGTGACCATAAGAATCGTGGGTTTGGGGGTGTGTGATGAGCCTTTCCAAGCGCGTCGTAGAAACGCTGATCGACCTCGCCGAGATCAAGCTGAGCTGCCTGGAGATCACCGATCGCGAGGACATGCGCGAAAAGGAACTGCTGGAACGCTGCCTCCAGGAACTGAAGGCGGAGGCCGCGGGCGAGGATGGCAGCCGCACCGCCTTCGCCACGCCGAAGCGCCGCGGTCGCCGGCCCAAGCACCTGCAGTACCACGAACTGCACGCCGCGTAGGCGCCGGACCGCCCTCCAACGGCCATACGGCGCGCCTTGTCAGATGAACGCTGGCAGGCCGATGCTCACACCGCGACCGTGTCCTCTGCCGCCTGCGGGGCGACACGCGGCAGGTTCAGCGTGAAGCGCGTGCCCTTGCCAAGCTGCGAATCGACCGACAGCCGGCCGCCCAGGACCCGACTCACCGTGTTGTAGACGATGTGCAGGCCCAACCCGCTGCCGCCCTCGCCGCGTTTGGTGGTGAAGAAGGGGTCGAAGATGCGCGGCAGGACCTCCGGCGCGATTCCTTTGCCATCGTCGGTGAACTCCAGCGCCACCGCCTCCTCGCCCTCGCTGCGCACGGCGATTCGGACCTGCCCGGCCGCGCCCTCGCCATAGGCGTGCACGACGGCGTTGATCATCAGGTTGGTCAGCACCTGACTGAGAGCGCCGGGGTAACTGTCCATCATCAACTCGCCGGGGCAGTCCACGCTGACCGCGACGTGCGTGCGCTTCAGGCGCGGCTGCAGGCTGAACAGCACCTCATCGATGTAGGTCTTCAGGTCGAACGAGCGCCGCCCGCCCGAGGACTGGTCGACGGCCACCTGCTTGAAACTCTGCACCAGTTCGGCGGCACGGTTGATGTTGGAGACCAGCAGGCGCGATCCCTCCTCCACCGCCAGCAGGTAGTCGGAAAAGTCCGAACGGCGTATGCCCCCCACGCCGAACAGCCCGCGGATCCGCTCCGACTGTTCGGCGATGTGCGTCGCCGCGGTCAGGCCGATGCCGATGGGCGTGTTGATCTCGTGCGCCACCCCGGCCACGAGTTGCCCCAGCGATGCCATGGTCTCCGCCTGGATCAGGCTTTCCTGCGCCACGCGCAACTCGTTCAGCGCGTGCTCGGCGGCTTCCTTGGCGGCCGTCAGCTCGGCCTCGGCGGTCTTGCGATCGGTGATGTCGTAGAGCCAGGTGAGGTACGCGGGCTCCCCCTCGAACTCGATCTCGTCCCAGGAGGCGAGGACCCAGACGATGGTGCCGTCCGGCCGGCGGAACGCCACCTCGGCGTCGCGGAAGGCACCCTCGGCCGCCAGCCGTGCCATCAGCGCGTTGCGCACCTCCGGGTCGGCGTAGTAGCCGGCGGCCGGCTCCAGCATCAGTTCGGCGCGCGGGCGGCCGATGATTCGCTCGGTCTGCGGGTTGCAGAACAGCCAGCGCCCGTCGCGGGTGGTGATGTTGACGGAGATGGGGCTGGCCTCGAAAATGCGCAGCAGCCGCTCCTCGCTGGCGCGCACCAGTTCCTCCTGCCGGCGGCGCGCGGAAACATCGGTCATGATGCCGACGTAGCGCACGGCGCGCCCCGATTCGTCGCGGATGGCGCGCCCCTTGGCCTCCACCCAGATCCAGCCGCCGTCCTCCCGCCGCAGGCGGTAGCTGTAGTCGTAGAGCGGGATGGCGCCGCCGAGATAGGCATCGATGGTGGCCAGCACGCGCTCCCGGTCCTCCGGGTGCAGGCGCTTTTCCCAGAAGTCGGCGGGCATCTCCGGCACGTCGTCGAAGCCCAGCATGCGCGCGAAGGTGTCCGACCACCAGCAGGTGTGGTGGACCACGTCGGCGTCCCACGCGGCCGCCCCGTTGGCCTCCAGCGCCATGTGCAGCCGTTCGGCCAGTTCGTGCCGTTCGGTGTCGGCCCGGATCTTCTCGGTAAGGTCGTGGAACCAGCTTATGTGCGCGGGCTGCCCGTCGAATCGCATCACCACCGACGTCATGGTGCCGGTGTACACGTCACCGTCACCGCGCCGGAACTCCAGCTGCTGGAACAGCTGGCCGTCGCGGTAGAGCCGGTCGACGTAGCGGTCGCGATCCTCGGGATGGACGTAGATGCCCGCAACGCCGCGCGCCAGATCGCCGGGCGCGCAACGGAAGGTCTCCAGCAGCTTCTGATTGTGATAGAGATTTGCACCGTCGCGCGTGTTGATCATCACGCCGATTGGCGCGGTGTCGAGCGCCTGCCGAAGCGCCTGCTGGAGCGCTTGGCCGCCATCGGCTCCGCCACGCTCCGTCCGCCGCCGGCCCACGACGAAACCCGCCAGAAGGCCTGTGGCGAGCGCCGCAATCACACCGATCAGTGCCAAGCCGTCCATGCCGCCTCCCCACCCTCAATGGAGACCGGCGGCCGGCGAATTGCAACGAACATTTCGCCGCGCGATCGACACGCCCGCGGCCCTCCCCCGCCAATGGCGAAGGAGGGCCGCGGAGCGCCGTCAGCCCTGCAGCTTCTTCTGCAGGATCTCGTTGACCATGGCCGGGTTGGCCTTGCCCTGGGTGGCCTTCATGGCCTGGCCGACGAAGAAGCCGAACAGCTTGTCCTTGCCGGACTTGTACTCGGCGACCTTGTCGGCGTTGGCGGCCAGGATCTGGTCGATGGTGGCCTCGATGGCGCCGGTGTCGGTGACCTGACGCAGCCCCTTCTTCTCGACGATGTCGGCCGGCTTTTCTCCGGTCTCGAACATGTCGGCGAACACCTCCTTGGCGATGCGGCCGGAGATGGTGTTGTCGGCCATCAGGTCGAGCAGGCCGCCGAGGTTCTCGGCCGACACCGGGCTCTGCTCGATCTCCAGGCCCGCCTTGTTGAGCGCGCCGAACAGCTCCACCGTCACCCAGTTCGAGGCGATCTTCGGGTCACGGCCCTTGGCGACCGTCTCGAAGTAGTCGGCCTTGGCCTTCTCGTTGACCAGCACGTTGGCGTCGTAGGCCGACAGCTTGTAGTCGGCGATGAAGCGGGCCTTCTTCTCGTCCGGCAGTTCGGGCAGCGTGCGCTTGATCTCCTCCACCCACTCCGGCTCCAGCTCCAGCGGCAGCAGGTCGGGGTCGGGGAAGTAGCGGTAGTCGTGCGCCTCTTCCTTGGAGCGCATGGAGCGGGTCACCAGCTTGGTGGTGTCCCACAGGCGCGTTTCCTGGTCGATCGTGCCGCCGGCCTCCAGCACCTCGACCTGACGGGCCGCCTCGTACTCGATGGCGGCCATGACGAAGCGGATGGAGTTGACGTTCTTGATCTCGCAGCGCGTGCCGAACGGCTGCCCCGGCTTGCGCACGGAGACGTTGCAGTCGCAGCGCATGGAGCCTTCCTCCATGTTGCCGTCGCACGTTCCCAGGTAGCGCAGGATGGAGCGCAGCTTGCGCACGTAGGCCGCGGCCTCCTCGGCCGAGCGCAGGTCCGGCTCCGACACGATTTCCATCAGCGCCACGCCCGACCGGTTCAGGTCGATGTAGGTCTTGGACGGATGCTGGTCGTGGATCGACTTGCCGGCGTCCTGCTCCAGGTGCAGGCGCGTGATGCCGACCGTGCGGGTCGAACCGTCCGGCATGTCGAGCACCAGTTCGCCCTTGCCGACGATGGGCTGCAGGTACTGGCTGATCTGGTAGCCGGAGGGCAGGTCCGCGTAGAAGTAGTTCTTGCGGTCGAACACCGAGTGCAGGTTGATCTGCGCCTTCAGGCCCAGGCCGGTGCGCACCGCCTGTTCCACGGCGTGCTCGTTGATGACGGGCAGCATGCCGGGGAACGCGGCGTCGACGAAGCTGACCTGGCTGTTGGGCGCGGCGCCGAAATCGGTGGCGGCGCCGGAGAACAGCTTCGACTTGGTGATGACCTGGGCATGCACCTCCAGCCCGATCACCACTTCCCAATCGCCCGTTTCACCCTGGATGTAGGACATCGGTCTAACTCTCTGATCCGGCTCAGGCCATGAACGGCGGGGTGGCGGTGAACTGCGCGGCCTCTTCGATGACGCCGCCGACGCGGAACAGCGTCTCCTCGTCGAAGGGCTTGCCGATGAGTTGCAAGCCCAGCGGCAGGCCGTCGGCGCCCAGGCCGGCGGGCAGGCTCATGCCCGGCAGGCCGGCGAGGTTGACCGGCACCGTGAACACGTCGTTCAGGTACATCTGGATGGGGTCGTCCATCTTCTCGCCAATGGCGAAGGCGCCGCTGGGCGCCGTCGGCGTCAGGATGACGTCGCATTCCTGGAAGGCGAGGTCGAAGTCCTGCTTGATGCGCGTGCGCACCTTCTGCGCCTGAAGGTAGTAGGCGTCGTAATAGCCGGCCGACAGCACGTAGGTGCCGATCAGGATGCGGCGGCGCACCTCCTTGCCGAACCCCTCGCCACGGGTGTTCTCGTACATCTCCTTCAGGTTGCCGCCGGGCACCCGCAGGCCGAAGCGCACGCCGTCGTAGCGCGCGAGGTTCGACGACGCCTCGGCCGGCGCCACGATGTAGTAGGCCGGCAGCGCGTACTTGGTGTGCGGCAGGCTGATCTCGACCGGCACGGCGCCGGCGGCTTTCAGCCACTCGACACCCTTGTGCCACATCTGCTCGATCTCGGCCGGCATGCCGTCGACGCGGTATTCCTTCGGAATGCCGACGCGCAGGCCGCGGATGTCGCCGGTCAGCGCCTTCTCGAAGTCCGGCACCGGCATGTCGACCGACGTCGAATCCTTCGGGTCGAAGCCGCACATGGAGCGCAGCATGATGGCGCTGTCGCGCACGGTGCGGGTCATCGGCCCAGCCTGGTCCAGCGACGAGGCGAAGGCGACGATGCCCCAGCGCGAGCAGCGGCCGTAGGTCGGCTTGATGCCGACGATGCCGGTGAAGGCGGCCGGCTGGCGGATCGAACCGCCGGTGTCCGTGCCCGTCGCGCCCAGCGCCACGCGCGCCGCCACCGCGGCGGCCGAACCGCCCGACGAGCCGCCGGGAACCAGCTTGCGCGGCCAGTTGCCGGGCTCGCCCGGGCTCCACGGGTTGACGACATCGCCGTAGTGGGAGGTGATGTTGGCCGAGCCCATGGCGAACTCGTCCAGGTTCACCTTGCCCAGCATCACCGCGCCGTCGCGCCACAGGTTGGAGGTGACGGTCGACTCGTACGGCGGCTTGAAGCCGTCCAGGATGTGGCTGGCGGCGGTGGTCAGCACGTCCTTGGTGCAGAACAGGTCCTTCACAGCGATCGGCAGGCCGTCCATCGGACCGGCCTCGCCCTTCGCGCGGCGGGCGTCGGACGCCTTGGCCATCTCCAGCGCCTTGTCCGGCGTCTCGGTGATGAAGGCGTTGAGCGGGCGGGCCTTCTCCACGGCGCGGACGTGCGCCTCGGTCAGTTCGACGGCGGTGAACTGCTTTTCGGCGAGGCCCTTGAGGGCGTCCGCCATGGTCAGAAGCGTGAGTTCGGTCATTATTCGACCACCTTCGGCACGGCGAAATAGCCTTCGGCCGTCTCCGGGCCGTTCTTGACGATGTCTTCCTGGTAGCCGCCGTCGGTCACGACGTCGGGCCGGCGGCGCAGCTTCTGCGCGGCCATGCCGGTCATCGGCGGCACGTTGCCGGTGTCGACCTCGTTCAATTGCTCGACGAAGCTGAGGATGTGGCTCAGCTCGCCCGCCAGATGGTCGAGTTCCTCTTCCGGCACCTTGATGCGGGCCAGATGCGCGATCTTGGCCACGGTGGCCTTGTCGAGCGACATGCCTGTACTCTCTTCCGCGACGTCCTGGGAAAAACGGCTCGGAAGCTAGCACCCGATGGCGGGATCCGCAACGATGGATGGATTTTTCACGTCTCCCGCGCGCGGGCGTCGGCGAAGGACAGCAGGCCCAGCGTGCGCACGACCGCCGCATCGTCCGGCACCTGCGCGTCGAAGCGGCAGAGGTTGACGATGACCACGTCCGCCTCGGACGGCGCCGTCGCCACGAAGCAGCCATAGTCCTGCCCCTCGTGGCGCAGCGCGTAGCGTTCGAAGGCGTAACGGCGCCCCTGCTGCACCGTGGCGCCCTCGCCCACCGCCGTGGCGGCGCTGCCGTCGGGGATGAAGAAGCGCTTCACCTCGCCCGGCGCCCGGCCGCGCGCCTCGAACACGCCGCTCTGCGCCTGCCCGTAGATGACCGAGGTGTAGCCCTCGTCCTTGGCATAGATGGCGGTGAAGGTACGGATGCCGTCGCGCTGTTCGTACAGCAGTTCGTCGGGGAAGCGGCCGCCGTAGGTCTCGTCGGCGAACAGCACCGGCGACACCTTGGGGTCAATGGCGTGGTCCGGGGCGTGGTCCGGTTCGGCGGCTGCGGGAACCGCCCAGCACAGCAGGGTGAGCCACAGCCAGGGACGCGCACGCATCGCCACCTCCACCGACGCCGAGCTTCAGCATGGCCCCGTTCGGGGGGCGCCGGCCAACGGGCATCCGAGGGGGTGCCGGTCGCGAACGGAGTGCGCCCCACGGCCGCTTTGCAGCCTTGCCGCTCTCGCCTGACGCGCCTATGGTCGCGGCCATGATCCACGACCTCCGTGACCTCGCCGCATCCCTGCCCAAGGGCGGGCGCCTCCTCGGCCTCGACGTCGGCACCAAGACCATCGGGCTGGCTGTGTCCGACCCCGGCCTCGTGGTCGCTTCGCCCATCGGCACCATCGAACGGCGCAAATTCACCCAGGACGCGCAGGAACTGGCGCGCAAGATCCGCGACTACGACGTCAAGGGGCTGGTGCTGGGGCTGCCGCTCAACATGGACGGCAGCGAGGGGCCGCGCGCGGAATCGACCCGTGCGCTCGCCAAGAACCTGATGGAGCGGCCGGACCTGCTGGGTTGGGAGGCGGAGATCGCCTTCTGGGACGAGCGGCTGTCCACGGCGGCGGTCGAACGCTTCATGATCGGCCAGGACATGACCCGCAAGCGCCGGGGCGAGGTGGTGGACAAGATGGCCGCCGCCTACATCCTTCAGGGTGCCCTGGACTGGCTGGCGAACGCCCGCCGTCAGGCGGAGCGCGACGCGGCCGGGGACGACGAGGACGATACCTGAACGGCGGGCCTTGCGCCGCGTTCGGGGGAGCCCTGCGCCAAGCAAGCGTGAACGTGGCGGTGGGAGCGGCTATGCTCACCGCCCCACCCCCGCCGCCCCTCCCCGATGATCGCCGTCTTCGCCGCGCTGGCCCCGATCTTCCTGCTGATCCTGTTCGGCCACGGGCTGCGCCGTGGCGGCGTGGTGCCGGACGCCTTCTGGCCAGCCGCCGACCGCCTCACCTACTTCCTGTTCTTTCCCTGCCTGATCGTCGACGAGCTGTCGAAAGCCAAGCTTGCCGCGCGCGACGTGCTGGGCATGGGCACGGCGCTGGAAGCCGGCGTGCTGACGGCGGCGGCGCTGATGCTGCTGGGGCGGCGCTGGATGGCGCTGGGCGGGCCGGCCTTCACCTCCGTGTTCCAGGGGGCGATGCGCATGAACACCTACGTCATCCTGGCGGCAGCGCGCACGCTCTACGGCCCGGCCGGGCTGGCGCTGACCGCCGTGGGCATCGCCGTGGCGGTGCCCACGGTGAACGTGCTGTGCGTGCTGGCCCTGGCGCGCCACGGCAGCAACGCCCAGGGCGCCGGTGCGCGGGCCATCGCCACCGGGCTGGCGAAGAACCCGATCATCCTCGCCGCGTTGGCCGGCGCCGTGCTGAGCCTGAGCGGCATCGGCCGGCCGCCGGTCGTCGGCGACATCGTGGAGATCCTGGCGCGCGCCGCGCTGCCCATGGGCCTGCTGTCGGTCGGTGCCGGGCTGGACCTGGGTGCGGCGCGCGCGGCCGGGCGCGGCGTGGCGATCGCCACCGCCCTCAAGCTGCTGGTGGTTCCGGCGGTGACCGGGCTGACCGGCCTGCTGATCGGCCTGGATGGGTTGCCGCTGACCATCGCCGTGCTGTTCAACGCCGCGCCCTGCGCGGCCAGCGCCTATGTGCTGGCCCGCCAGATGGGCGGCGACCACGGGCTGATCGCCAGCATCATCACGGTGCAGACGCTGCTGGCGGCGCTGTCGCTGCCCATCGTGCTGGTGGCGTTCGGCTGAGGCGGGAGCCCGTCAGCCGAACCGCTCCCCGATCAGGCGGTAGAACCAGAACGCCTCGTCCTCGGCCATGAGTTCGTTGAGCCGTCCGGGGGCAAGGCCGGTCATGCGGCGGACGGCGCGGCCCATGTGCGACTGGTCGGCGAACCCGGCGTCGCTGGCGAGCCCTGCGAGGTCCAGGGGGCCGGCGTCCCGGCTCCGGCTGGCGCGGACGGCCACGTCCTCGACGCGGGCGAAGAGCTGCAGGTCGCGGTGGCTCTGGCCGGTCCAGGCCTTGACGCGGCGCTGCGCCTGCCGCACGCCCCGGCCGGCCCTGGACAGCGCGGCCCGCACCGCCAGGGTGCGCAGCCAGTCTCCCATGAGCGGCATGAGGCTGGCCTCGCGCGGGTTCGGGCCGGACCACAACGGCTCCAGCAGGGCCTCCAGGTGGTGGAAGGCTGCGTCCGCCGCCTCCGGCGCCAGGAGGGAACGGCAGGCCGCGGCGAACGGGCCGGACACCGCCGCCTCCAGCGGCAGGATGCGGTCGACCAGCGACTCCGCGCCGGCGCCGGTGAGACGGGCGAGGGAATCGGGGTAGAAGGCGACCGACAGGGCGTGGACCGGCCCCGGCGACCAGCTCGCCATCGGGCGGCGCTGCGGCCCGGACAGGATCAGGCGCGGCAACGGCGGGCCGAGGACCGGGCGGCCGTCGTCCCCGCGCGCCTCCACCATGTGCAGGGTGCCTTCGAAGATCCACGAGACCAGCGACATCGGCGTCGCCGGGTAATAGTTGAAGCGCTGGCCGTCCGACAGCGCGATTCCGCGCGTGTCGCGCTCCACCCCCATGAACACGCAAGCAGAGAGATCCGGGCGCGGGAACAGCAGGCGGGCCGAGGGAGCGGGCGGCATGGCGGGTGTCGTTTCCGTTCTATACGGCCGGGCGGGTTCCGGACGAGACAGGGCCACGAGACATCAGCACCGAGCCACCGGAGCCCGACCATGCCCAGGACCATACTTCAGGGGCGCTTCCGCCACAAAGCCCGCAGCCTCGCCACTCTCACCCTGGCCTGCGCGGACGTGCTGGCCCGCCGTGCCGCCGGCCGGCCGCTGGTGCCGGCGTGGAGCATTCCCTTCGAGATCGGCAACCTGTTCTGGCGGGCGCAGTTCAACCACGCCTTCGCGCTGACGGACATCGCCGAGGCCCGCGCCTATTTCGACAGCTTGGTGCCCGTCGTGGATGGGGCACCGGAGGTCGACGTCCGGCCGAGCCTGCCCGGCGAGCCGCGCGGCGACTGGCTCGTCCCACGCACCCGCAGGGGCAAGGCCACCGTGCTCTACTTCCACGGCGGCGGGTACACGTTCTACGCCGCCGTGACGCGCCACTTCATCGCCATGCTGGCCGATACGCTGGGCCTGCCCGTCTTCGCCCTCGACTACCGCCTGACGCCCGAGCACCCCCACCCGGCGCAGATCGAGGACGCGCTGGCGGCGTACCGGTTCGTGCTCGCCCAAGGCGTCGATCCGGCCCGCCTCGCGGTGTGCGGCGATTCGGCGGGCGGCCACCTCACGCTGATGACGATCGCCGCGCTGCGCGAGGCGGGGTTGCCCCAGCCCGCGATCGGCATCGGCATCAGCCCGTGGACCGACGTTGGCCGGCGCGGCATCAGCCAGTTCGGCAACGACCGCTACGATCTGGTGCAGGGATACATGACTTTGCAGTTCGCGGCGTGGCTCAAGGGTGCGGGCGGCTCCACCGACGCCGAGCTGTCGCCCATCGCCCAGGATTTCCGGAACACGGCGCCGCTCTACCTTCATGCCGGGGGGAAGGAGATCCTCGTCGACATGATCCGCGACTTCGCCCGGATCGCCCAGGCACAGGGGGCGCGGGTCCGGCTGGACGTGTGGGAGCACATGACCCACGAGTTCCACGCCCACGGGCAGACCCTCGCCGACAGCCGGGAAGCGCTGGACCGCATCGGTGAGGCGATCCGGTGGGCAACCGAAGGAGCGGGGACTTTCCCGTCGATCCCACGGACCGAGGTGGATGGCCTCGGCGGTCAGGGCGGTTCGGGCGCGCTCTCCGGGAACTGTTCCAGGTCGTCGGTGATCTCGTAGTAGTCGGGCTTGCTCGCCACCTGAATGTGGCGGACGGTGGGGAGGCCGGTCGGCTGGTCGAGCGAACCGGCAGCCACGTCCACCAGCGCCTCCCCGTCGCCCTGCCAGAACAGCGACGAGCCGCAGGTGCCGCAAAATCCCCGTTGCGCCTTGGCGGACGAGCGGTACCACGTGAGCGTGGCGTCGGATTCGACGCGCACTGCGGCTCGCGGCACGGTGATGTAGGCACCGAAATGGCCGTGGAACCGACGGCATTGGGAACAGTGACAGTTGACGACGCCGAGCGGCCGCTCCGTCACCACGAAGCGGACGGTGCCGCACAGGCATCCTCCCGGCAGTGTGCTCACGTCCCGCTCCTCTGCGATTGCGACAGGGCGGCGTGCTCCGTGCTGGTCAGCCGCGGCAGGCCGTCCTCGCCGATGTCGTAGTAGTCGCCTTTGAACTCCACCCAGATGTGTCGGCGGGCGTGCAGTTCCGTCGGCTCGTCCAGGCTGCCGGCGGTCACGTCCAGGCGCGGCTCGCCGATCGGGTCCCAGAACAGGCCGGAACCGCAGCGGGAGCAGAACCCCCGCCGCGCCTTGTCCGACGACTGGTACCAGGCCAGCGTCTCGTCCTTCACCATGCGGAACGCGTCGCGCGGGAAGCCGGTGTAAGCGCCGACGTGGCTGTGCTGGCGGCGGCACTGGCCGCAGTGACACAGCGTGACCGGCGCCGGCCGGCTGCCGATCTCGTAGCGCACGCCGCCGCACAGGCAGCCGCCGGTCCAGATGGTCTTCCCGGTCATCGTCAGCCCTGCCAGAACGGCTTCTCGGCCTCGTGGTCGGCGTCGGCGCGCGACACGCCGATGTCGCTCAACAGATGGTCGGGAAGCGACACCAGCGCCAACCGCTGACGACGCCGTTCGTTCCAGGTCGCCACCGTGTCGGCGACGCCCATCAGGAAACGGCCGAACGCGTTGCCCACATTCGGTGAGGTCCCCAGCCCGGTGCCGGAATGCGCGGTGCCCGGGAACCCGCTGTTCGTGCTCTGCGACATGCTGATACCCTCTCTTGCGTGGCGCCGGTCCGCGACGTCCCCGCGGCCCTCGGCAGCAATCTCTCCCGTGCACTGAGAATGGGCGACCCGCTTCTTGCGGACAAACGACCGTTTCTCATAGAATCGATTAGGAAAACTAATCCGATGCCTTGCCCGCACGGAACCGCCGGGAGCCCCCATGTCGCGCCGCCTGCCGCCACTCAACGCCCTGCGTGCTTTCGAGGCGGCGGCCCGCCATCTGTCCTTCACCAAGGCGGCCGAAGAACTGCACGTCACCCAGGCGGCGGTCAGCCACCAGATCAAGGCGCTGGAGGAATGGCTGGGCCTGCCGCTGTTCCGCCGCATGAACCGGGCACTGGTGCTGACCGACGCGGGCCAGGCTTACCTGCCGCCGCTGAAGGAGGCGCTGGACCTGATGGAGAACGCCACCCAGCGCCTGTTCCGCAGGGACAGCACGGGGGCGCTGACCATCTCCACCATGCCGTCCTTCGCCGCCAAGTGGCTGGTGATGCGGCTCGGCCGCTTCCAGGCGGCGCACCCGGAACTGGACGTGCGGCTGCAGACGACCTCGGACATGACCGACTTCGCCCAGCAGGACGTCGACGTGGCGATCCGCTTCGGCCGCCCGCCCTGGCCCGGCGTGCGCACCGAACGGCTGATGACGGAGGAAATCTTCCCGGTCTGCGCGCCGTCCCTGCTCAAGGGACCGGACGCGCCGAAGCGGCCGACGGACCTGCTGCGCCTGCCGCTGCTGCACGACGATTACTTCATCACCTGGGGGACATGGTTCGCCGCCGCCGGGCTGGAGGGCGTGGACGCCTCCCGCGGCATCACCTTCACCGATTCGGCGCTGGTGCTGCAGATGGCGGCGGAGGGGCAAGGGGTGGCGCTGACGCGCCGCGTTCTGGCCGCCGACGACCTCGCGGCGGGGCGGCTGGTGCGGCTGTTCGACATTACGCTGCCCAGCGACTACGCCTACTACGTGGTGGCGCCGCCGCACTATTTCTCGCGGCCGAAGGTCAGGGCGTTCCGCGACTGGCTGTTCGCGGAGGTGGAGCGCTCCGGGTGTGCATCGGCTTGCAACACTGGGCCAGTTTCAGGGGTGATCGGCGTCCAATAACCAGCCACCCCTGATCTGGCAGGCTACCACCCTGGGTTCGGACGACAGGGTGGCGGACAGGGATGCTGACGGT
>Ga0196970_1000107_pt1 | contig 130653 bp, 220 predicted proteins | sample S1v_513CmetaG_FD_148672 | JGI IMG/M metagenome (GOLD analysis project Ga0196970, IMG submission 148672) | Soil microbial communities from Anza Borrego desert, Southern California, United States - S1+v_5-13C | ecosystem: Environmental > Terrestrial > Soil > Desert | place: USA: California... | reverse complement strand
CAAAACGGTATATATTAAGGATAAAATCACATTAGATAACAAGTTAACTGCAAACGAATATTTAGCCTACTTAGGAATGACTATGTTACTTAGGCGAGAAATTTTTATGTATTATGTGAATACTTCTCTTCTCTCCTATCTACTTACTGGCAAATATCCTGCTGACAACAATTTGATTAAGAATATAAAAGATGGTATAGAGCAATTAGCAATGAAGTCAATTCTGATATTTAGTCAATCTAATGTATCAAATGAATGGATTGTTGATGCAGAAGATATGGTTAAGGACAGAGTTGACAAATTGAAAGAAACAGATATGTGTGACGACAATAAACAACCAACAGATTTCTATGTTGCTGTAGAAAACGCTGATATACACCAAATTCTTTTATCATCGCCTAAGTATTATACAAGATCAATTTCATTATTAAGATTTTACATATATGTACTATCTACTATTCATAAGAAAAAAGATGACAAGTATACGGGGGTTGGGTTTACATCTATACAAAGTATGGTTGATGCTACTGGATACAACAAGAAAACTATCTCAGCTTATTTAAAGTCACTTGTGGAATTAGAATTGCTTTACATATATAAAGCAAAAGATTTTATACTATTTGAAGATGGTGATATTGTAGAGATATCTCATACATATGGCAAATATAAAGACAAAGATTTAGTGGATAAGATAGGCAAGCAGCATGAAGAAGAGTATGGAGAAAAATTAAAATCAAAACACATAAAGATTAGAAAAGATAAATCAAATAAGACAAGAGGATTATCACAGATGTTTAGACATGCTGAAGATTGTGCTAGAGCAGGTAAAGAGATTCCATACAAGTACAGTAAGTTAAGAGAAATTTATCACTCAATGGTTGAATTAAATAAGAAGAATGAAATTGAGCATCCAGAAAGAATTAAAGATTTGAGTATCTTTAGTGGATACGATTTTTATAGCGAATAAGAAAAGAGGAGAATTAATAATGAATACACAATTAGTAATTAACATTAACGGACATGCTTTGTGTCCAAAAGAATTTAATGGAGAAAGAGTGGTAACATTTAAAGATATTGATTTAGTCCATGAAAGACCTGACGGCACATCAAAAGCAAGGTTTAATAGCAACAAGAGCAGATTTTTAATAAATGAAGATTATTTTATAATCAAACCACAAGACATTCAAAAGTACGCTAAACATACTTTAGGATTTGAAGGTGTTCCCAACAGAGGTATTACTGCATTGACAGAAAGTGGATATATGATGCTTGTAAAAACTTTTGACGATGATCTTGCATGGAAAGTCCAAAGACAGTTAGTTAATGGATATTTTAAATTTCAGGAAATTCAAAATAATAGTAGCTATTCACAATTTGATTTATCACCAATAATTAATGCTATTACTATTTTGCAAAATGATATAAATTCTTTAAAAGATAATCAAAAACAAATTCAAAGAAAGAAATATAGCAGATGGCAAAGTCGTATTTTTCAAAAATGTAATTTGTTAGTTGACTATTTTAATTTAGAATTGAAAACAGTAATGCATAATTTATTTATTGAGTTTGAGAATATGTACGATTTGGACATAAACACATATGTAGAAAATTATAAATATGAAATGGATGTAGATAAATGCTTTCAATTAGACGCTATTGAATACTATTCTAAAATTAAAGATGCTTTTGAAACGATGGTTGATTCATTGTTGGAAAAATATAATCTTATGAAAGATACAAATAAAGATAATATAAAACGTAAAACAATTTTTGACGATAATTATGAAAACACAAATAAAGGAGAATAATAATACACAATGATAACAAGAACAAACAATACAGAAAGAACAACACTTACAGGCAAATGTTTTGCCACCAAATTAAATACAGATATCAATAGAAAATCTTTAGATAACATGACAAATAAAGAATGGCAGCAACTATTCTTTATTATGAAAATTAAAAGCGTCAGAACAAATAACAAGAAATTAACCAGAAGAAATACAAACTCCGTTATTTCTCAACGTAGATGGAGTTTATCAAGAGGTAATGGTGATGGATGTGATACTCTTGATATGAAATATTGTAATTTTATCAATAGTGTTTTGGGAGTTATCAGAAACAAAGAAGTAGATTATGTTTATCATACATATCAGATTGAGGAATTGTTGCGGTTCTGTCCTAACTTAAATAGTAAGTTGATTCATAATGATGAGATTACATATTTTGAGGTTTGGTTAGATAGATAGTTATAAGTAGCAATAATAAACAGTTTTAATAGTATAAATGTAATGTTTTATTTGGAGTTATATATTCCATTTGATTAAATAAAAATAATAATGAATTTAAAGGAGAATGAAAATGAAAAAGAATTTTAAACAAATAACTAAATGTCCAGTATGCGGTGAGGAACTCGTAGTAATTGATGATATGAATTATATGACAATGATTTGTCCAGACTGTCACTCAACTGTTTTTCAGGAGTTTAATAACACAGTACACACAATCAAAAATGGAATTATGAAAGATGGATACAACGCTTCACTTGACATCTTTTATAAGCAATTAACAGCATATTCTATTTATGTCAAAAATCTTCATCCTGTATTACGTAAAAATTTTTGGGAAGAAAGAAAATTTGTTGGAATGATAAACAATGAGGATATTATGGCAGATGGTATTTATGATTATTTCGTTGATATGGTAAAAGACTTTAAAATTAAAATACCTTGTATTTATTTTAAAGGATATGAAAAATATTTAAAGATGTCAGAACCTATTGCAAATGAATTTTATGAAAAATATCTATAATCTGGAGGATATTAATGGACAAACAACAATTTATATTAGCAAAAATACCACTGAAATTAATAATTAAACAAACATACAAAGTAACAATCTCAGATGAAACGGAATATTTAATTGAGCAAAGCAATTCTTTATTATTTGACCAAATAGAAAGAATACGTGGAAGTTTTTCGGAAAGGATAAATGAATTCATTTTAGTGGAAGCACCAAAAAATCCAAAAACTGAAGACCAACTACGTCATATTTTAAATAAAGGGTTTTCGTATAACGGCGTTAATTATGTTAGATTTGGTAAATCTGCATCCCAAGGTAAGGACGGAATTACTGCTTTCTGTGATGTAAATATATATGAAGAATTATTTATGGTAACACAAATGGATGTTGAAATTGATGAGTGTGTGATATCAAAATATGAAGCACAAAGATGTTTGCCTTTTAGTTCATGTACATTAATTAATGAAAAATTACCTTATATTGTTGTAATAGGGGAATATAAAAAAGTTTTAGAGAATCAATATATTAGATACGTAGTTGAAAAAGAAAAAGAATATGTTGACGACAAGACTGGAGAAATAAAAAAATACAAAGCCAGAGAAATCGAAGAAGGATATTATCCTATTGATTTATCTCCGTTTGATGGCTGTGGTTGTCATTCAAGAAAAGTTAGTGAGATGGCAAAAAATGCATTAGGATTAGATTATATTCCAGTTGGATTACAAATTCGCTTGCCATTTTTTAAAGGATATTCGGTTGAATTTGAAGATTTTAAAATTTATCTAAAAGATGTTTTGGGTACTACAGAAATATCTGATGTATTTGGTAATATACATAAAGTTGATGATATTGATTGTTTATGGAATATATCAATGTTCAAAGGATATGGTATATTCAAAAATAAATATGCTTCTGACGGGTGGAATAAATATCTTGAAACAATTGAAAAATATCAATTTAAACTTGGTATAAGTAAATATAGTCACCATATGAAAGATATCAATTTAATGACAAAAATGAATTTTCAGTATTTACAGTGTCTTGATTTGTGGAATGATAAATATATTAAGCAATTTGAGGAAAAGAATTATAAAAACTACGACATATTATCCCCAGAAAATGAAGGAAAAATGATTAAAATTGCAAAATATTCAACTAATTTATGCGAAAAAATTATTAAAGGGAATAAATTTTATACATATAAATTTTTAGGTATTAATGATACAGATGGGTATGAAGCAGAAGGAAAATATCTTGAAGCAGCGTTAATTAATGATATTATGCTAAAAGATCCTGCCGTTAAACAGTATATTCATCGCAAGTTAAAGAAGACAATTAATGATATGAAATATGGTAAAATTTATTCCGATGGTTTTTATCATACTGTAGTTGGAGATATGATAGGTTATTTGGAATATGCGTCAGGAAAAGAACCTATTGGTTGTTTAAAAGCGAAAGAATTTTATTGTGACACGATTAGAAAAGGAAAAGTGTTATCTTTCCGTAGTCCGTTAGTATGTCCTTCAGAAGTGAATGATGTAAATATTGTAGAAAATGAAATAACAAAGAAATGGTTTAGTAATTTTAAAGACCAAGATGTTGTTATGATTAACATGTATGATTTATCTGCCCCTCAACAAGGAGGAATGGACGAGGATGGAGATGCAGTAAAATTAGATACTAATCCTGTTGTTATATCATCCAAGATTGATAAACCCATAATAATAGATATTGAAGATAAAGTAACTGCAAAAGTTAAAAAGTATACAAAAGAAAATATTACTGACTACGAAGTGAACAGCAGAGATAACAGAATTGGTGAAATTACAAATGTAGCAACAAGTATTCGTAATATGTATACTACCGATACTAAATGGAAAAAAATATATGATGATTATGTTTCACTACTTAGAATTTTCCAAGGCAAAGAAATAGATTTTCAAAAAACTGGAGTAAGGTGGCAAATGAATAAAGGATTAAGAAGATTTTTAAAACAGCTCCCATTTTTCTTGATGTACAATTACCCGCAGAAAATGAATACATATTATAAATTGAAACGTCATAACAAATTAATTCAAGATGATAAAGATAAAGTTGAATTAAATGCTTACTACTCTCCATCCCCTATGAATGAGTTGGCAGATTATATTGATACATGGGAGAAAAAATGTATAGTTTGGGATAGAAATGTTGTTGATACAAGATGTTTGATTATTAATAATAAATTGGATTTGAATGATAAAAAAATCATGAAACAAGTGAAACATCTTATCAATGAATTTGCTTGTAAGTGGAAACAAATGATTGACGATAAATCAACAAAACAAACAGAAGGTGATTATAATCAATCACAAATATTAATAAATGCATACAAGAAAAAAATGTTAGATATTTTGACAGACGAAGAATTAATAGCTAATTATGTAATTAAAGTGTCTTATTCTAATATGTCTGTTAGTAAAGTTTTAGCATGGAATGGGTATGGTGAATATATAATTAAAAACTTAAAAGATAATACTCCTGCTAAAAAACGTACCATGATTATTGAAACACCATATAAAACCGAATACAGTTATGAATATTTAGGCAAATATTATGAACTATGGGATGGTGAAAAGAATGTATGATATAACAGATAAGTTTTTGTATGAAATATTAGACGATTATAAAGAAACAATATCAGATGAAGATAAAGATGAAATAGTAAAAGAATTTATGAAGTTGATATGGTCTAGCAATAATAAACGAAGTACATATAAAAAGGATATAAAATTTTCGGTATCAAAGTCATTATTGGATACGGAAATCGGTCAAATATTTAATACATATTCTGAAATTAGTTATGTTTCATATCGTTCAATGACTAAGGATACAGATTTTGTTAGCTTGATAAGGCAAAAAATAAATAATATTTATACTAACCTATGTGATGGCAACGTATGTTTAAAAAAAGAATATATGGACTTAGTTAAACTACCAAAACAAATGTATTACAGGTGGAAAAATGGAGAGATTTATGATTCTAATACTCTTACACTTCAACTAGATAATACTTTAGAAGAAATGGAAATCGTAAAAGAAAAATACGCAAAACAGAAAATAAATATTAGTTGGAACGAGTATAAGAAATTGATAGTTCCATATTTCAAAAGAATGTTTGAAAATTTTGTACCGCTAGAAGATTTTGAAGATAAGTCACATTTAACACTTGATATTGATACATGGAACGAAGATAATTTTGCTGTAGCTTATCTATGTAAAGGATTAGATGGATATATGAAAATATATCAAAAGAAATATTATAATGTTCCAGAGCATAAAAAATATGGAAGATGTGATTGTGGGGGTATGTTTGTACAAAATAAAAAAAATAATAGGTTCAAATGTGACAAGTGTAATAAATATCAAAAATTAGATACCAAAACAATAAAATGTATTGACTGTGGCAAAGAATTTGAAGTTGACGGAATTATAAAGAAACAAGAAAGATGTCCTTCTTGTTATAAAATACATAGGAATAATTATCAAAAAGAATTAATGCGTAGAAAAAGAGAAAATGTTAGCAATCTTATTTAAAAGTTAAAAATCTCGAAATACGCATAAACACTAGGTTTAAATGTATTTTCAGTTTCATATATATACAGTATAGGTAATAATATTAAACGTTAAATAACGATAAGCTATTCATCTAATTTTAGTTCTCATAAATCATTCTCCTTCCAGCAGAGAGTACGGTAAATTGCTACGTACTCTCTGCAATCTAAATGGAAAACCTCTGCCGTAGTGAGGATTATTAAAGAGACATAATTATTTATTATTGATAGACTCCTTGAAATGTGGGGGTCTTTTTCTATTGATATTAATCTCCTACCTTGGAGAATAAATATAAATTTACAATGAAAGAAGGAAATTTTTATTAAACAGATTACACAGTGTGAAAGAAATTTATTAGAAAAGAATGGGTTTTTAAAGGGTGAGAAGAAAGTATATATTTCTTCTATTGCTAAATCAGGAAGAGCTAAAAGATATTATACATTAGACTGGTTAGCCAATAAGGCACAAGAATTAAAGAAAAATAATGATAAGTAATAAAAAATACTTATGAAAGATGGTGTTAAAAATTGATCAAAGGGATTTTGTAATATATAAAACAATTGATGGATATAGACTTACCAGAATTGACAACGAAGAAGATAAACATACACATCTAAAAAGTAAATCTGCTTGCAATATAATAATACAAAATGTAGTTAATAAAAAGATACCTAAAAATGTAGGTATCTACTATCTCACTTCTCTTATAAGATTGAGTGATGATGAAAATTATATTAGTAAAATTGAAGAATTAATTGAAACCAGAAAATCTAAAGGAAAGAAACAAAACTATTATAATCCACATAAGAAGTAAGTAAAACTTATTTTTTTATTACGCGTTTTTTTTGCATATATTTCCACATATATACCATATCACAATAGCATTGAACTGTCAAGAAAAATTTTAAATTAGAGAGGAATGATTGTAATTAATTCAAATTATATAGATTTAGTAAAAGAAATTGAAAAATCTGGATTAACAATAGAACAATATGAACAATGTGTTAAAGATAATGCTGATAAAATATTTGATAGAAACGATTTAGATTGGATTGAAATCAAAGATAAATATAACATTAATTTAAATCATGACACAATCAGGAAATCAAATGGCACTATTTTCGGAGGAGCATTTGTCTTTGAATATTTTAAGAATAAAGAATTAAAAGAAACAGTCGATGATATTGAAATTGCAAAATCTAAATATCATTCAGAAACATCTATAAATAAAGATGGCAGTTACACTAGTGATAAGCTTTTAATAATGTCAGAAGAACAATCCAAAGATATTGATTACATATTAAATGCTCATGGATTTAATACTCATGTGTGGGAATTAATTTCTGCAAGAAATAATATATGGAACGTATACAGTAAGCAAGATGGTGTACAGACATTATATTCTAGTAAAATAGTTGTTAAGCCAAAACAATTCGATATAACTAATGAAGATGTTGAAAAATGGTTTGATAACTTAGATAGAAATTATTCACTCCCTAAGATTTCTACTACAACAAATTATCTTACAGGAGACAAATTATTATTGATAGATATTGCAGATTTACATCTTAATCTTCAAGCTTCAATGTTTGTTACTGGTAATGAATATAATTGTGATATTGCTGAAAAGTTATTCTTTTATGTACTTGGTGATATTATGAGCAGAACTAATCAGTATAAATTCAATAGGATTATATTCTGTGTAGGGGGCGATATGCTCAACGGAGATAACCTTGCTGGTTCTACAACAAAAGGCACTCCTCAATCAAGTGATATTCATTTATTTGATGCATATGAACGATTAACAGCTATGACAATTAAGGCGATTGATGTTTTAAAAGATAAATGTAAGTGTAAAGTTGATGTAATATACGTTGCGGGTAATCATGATATGACCGTTGGATTTAAATTAGCAAAATATATTGACGCATGGTATAGATTAGACGACATGGTGAATGTTGACTACTCTCCTTTCCCACGTAAGTATGTTGTATTTGGTAAGACGTTATTTGTATTTGCACATGATGGAAATTTAAAGACATTACCTAAAACAATTGCTGACGAAGCTAGACAATATTGGTCATCTATTGAAACTACAGAAGTATTTTTACAACATTTACACTCTGAGCAAGTTCTTATGGAAGATAATAATATGAGAATACAGAGACTTCCAACTATTAGTGCTAAAAGTGAATGGACAGTAAGTAAAGGTTATGGATCAAAACGTCAATGCAAATCATTTATTTTTGATTTAGAAGACGGAATGACTGATGTTTTATATACGCCAGTTAAAAATTTAAATTAAATATTATAAAACAAAGAAGAGGAAAATCATATGAGATATAACACAAAAAGTTATGAAAAAATACAGGATACCGAATTTTGTTGCCCAATGTGCTTAACTGAGGAGTTGTTGGATTCATATCTTCATTTACGTGAATTTGAGTGCATAGATTTAATTGCTAATGCAGATGTAATAACTGAAGTATTACGAGTTTTATTAAACAGTGAACTTGACGGTGAAGAGTTTACTTTAGGTATGGTGAATATTGATGGAGTTTATGCAGATTATTTAGGCGAGTATATTATGTCAATTAATGAAGACAAGAAAATCTGGATAGAACCGGCATGGAGAGAAATAAAAGGCGAAATGCAACTATTTGATACTGAAGCTTATATTACATATATACATGGTGATTGTGATTCTAAAATATTACAGAAGCTAGATAGACAAGATAAAAATGTTATGATATTTGATTTTGAGAATGAAGAATAATATTAAACAATAGCAAACAAAAATGAGAATTTTATTAGGAATTAAATAGTTATACCAAAGGCTGTATCTTTCATCGGATACGGTCTTTTTTTTGATGCGTGAAATGCATCACTACAACTTAATATGGTTCAGAGCCTATCTGGGTTATCAAAAGGCAAACAACTGTGATGATGCAGTTTACTTAAAAACGGATAAACATTCAATCAGTGATGTGACTGATTACCTTCCAAACGGGCGAATAGGGTGTCAAAACAAGATGCCTTATTTGCAATACTAATAATATTAAATGCGGAAGGAGTAATACATGATTAAAAATTTCACAAGAAAGCAGTTACAAGAACAATTAGGCTTTGAGGCAGAAAAGACTTCATTGATTTTGGAATATCAAAAGAAACTACCAATATTACTTGAAGACAATGATGTATGGATTAATGCAAAGAATTTATGGGAACAACTAAAAGTCAAAAGAGAGTACTCAAATTGGATTAAGCAACAAATAAGTGATATTGATTTAGTTCAAGGAAAAGATTATTTAACGATACGACTTCAAAGTCAAATCGGCTCTACGCAAGGGTTTAAAGAGATTTTGCAGTATAATATTAAAGTATCAACTGCGAAAGAAATAGCTATGATTGCAGGTGTTAAAGGTGGACGTACTTCAAAAGAACTTATAGAGATTAGCAAAATTGCAAGAAAATATTTCATTTATATGGAAGAAGCTATTGTGAAAAATATTAAGTGGGAAGAAACAAGAAATCCTGAACGTGAAGGTTTTAATAAGATGTGTGAAGTATTGGATAAACAGTTAATGAAAACTAAAAAAAGAAATATTGACAAATGGGACAGAATCTATGAGTCAAATGCTATTAACATTGTAGCTACTGGATTTGAAGCAGATGATATTAGAAAGTATTTAGATTGTAAAGATAAAATAACAAGAGATAGTTTAAATAATACATACAACAATTATATATTAAAACTACAAGAGCAGAACACTATTTTTATAATGATGGGATTAAACAGATATCAAAGATTGATTGCTTTGACAAAATATTTTGAGTCCACTTTTCCGAATGCTAAACCTATAGCGGATGATGTTGAAGTTTCCAAAATAATAGAAAATAAAAGAAAATATATAGAAGAAACAAAAAATAAAGTAGGTGACAGTACTTTGCCAGATTGGTTAAGTGCTTAATCTATATGTGAGTAATAATACATAGTAATATCAAGGCAGATAAGTTTCACCTCTTATCTGTTTTTTTAGTGGAGAACTACTCTTCCACTAACAATTATAAATGAAAGGAGTTGGTTATTATAGCTAGTAAACCATCAAGATTTGATAAAACACAGGAAGCTATGAATGCTGCTCCTGTAGTTGATGTTAATATTCAAATTAATATTCCAAAAGTTCAAGGAATTAAAGAAGAAAAGAAATATAAATGTACTTGTTGTGGAGATTCTTGGGACACTCAAAAAAATCATTTTAGTATGTCAAAGTCTTTCCTATATCAATCGAATAATGGATACATAAACATTTGCAATGATTGTCGTGACAAATACTATTATCAGTTAATCGATTTATATTCTGGAAGTGAAGAAAAAGCAATTGAGCATATGTGTAGACAATTTGGATGGATATATAACCTTGAAGCATTAGAAGCGTCTAGACAAGTATCAGCAGACAGGTCAAGAATATCACATTACTTAGCAAAGAAAAATTTACCACAAACTACTCAATATGGTTATACGGATATAGATACTGTGAAAAATGATTATCTGAACAGAAAAGAAACCATAATTGAATCCAAAGAACATTTAGAACAATTAAAAGCTAATGGTATTGCATGTTCTTCTGCAACCACAGTTGACAGATGGGGCGGTGGATTAACCGAATGGGATTATAGTACATTAGATGACCACTACAAGATGTTAAAGAAAAATAACCCAAATTGTGATAATAATCAAGAGATATTTATCAAAGCATTATGTAATCTAAACTGGCTTATGATGAAAGCTTTAAGAACTGGCGATGGAGATTCTGATAAATACGTAAAATTAACTGAACAATATAGTAAAACGTTCAAACAAGCTGGTTTAAAGACAATCGAAGAAAAAGATTCAAGCAATGATGAAACATTTTGCATGACATTGGGATTTATTTCTGACTATACACCAGAAGAATTTTACTTAGATAAAGAATTGTATAAGGATGGAGACAACATAGGTGATTACATGGATAGGCATATTTTAAGACCAATGATTAATTTGGAAACAGGTAGTTCTGTTAGAGATAAAGAATTCTTTGTTCCAGAAACGGAGGAATACTATGAAGAAGAATGATTTATGTAAATATGCAGATCAAAATCAATTAGAACTATATAAAAAATTTCCATCTACTCATTATCTAAGTAATCAAAATAATGTATTGCACGTATTGGCATGGGCTACATTTTGGAGACGAAACATGCATCGATTTGTAATTGACTATTTAAAAATAACCTTATATGAATATCAAGCAATTGCTATTTATATGATGGGAATTTCAAATTTAATATGTATTATAGCAAGTCGAAATGATGCAAAATCATTTATAGTTGCGGTTTATGCAGTTGCTAGATGTTTATTATATAAAGGAACAAAGTTCAGGATTGGTTCAGCTACAAAAAAACAGGCTAAATTGATAGTCTCAGAGAAAATATTAGATGAATTATGTGAATGGTCTCCAATTTTAAGAAAAGAAATAGATTCATGGAGTACTAGTGATAATGATATATATGTTAAATTTAAAAATGGTTCAAAAATAACAGTCTTTGTTGCTAATGAGAATGCCCGTGGTCTTAGATCAAATGCTGTTACAAGAGAAGAATGCAGACAGATAAACAAAAAAGTTGAAGATTCTGTAATCTCTCCATTTCAAACTCCAAGAAAGCCTAAGTATATGTTAAATACATATTACAGTAAAAATAAAAGCTTAGAAGAAGAACCTATTGATATATATATAAGCTCTAGTTGGTATGATGATGGAAATTGGATGTGGAATATAGCAGATCAAGCTTTAGATGCCATGAAAAAACACAAAGGCGGAGTAATGCTTGCTTTTGACGAAAGTATAACACTTAAACACGGTTTAAAGACAATGAAACAAATGGTAAAAGAAAAGAAAAAACAAGATCCTGCGACATGGCAAATCGAATTTTTAAACTTAAAAGTAAGAGATTCGGTATCGTCCTATTTTACTTATGCAATGCTAATAAATAGGCAAAAATTAAAACAAGTATTTTATCCACGTAATGCCATAGATTTTAAAAGTGGAAAGAAAAATAAATATTTTATTCCAAAGCAAGATGGAGAAATAAGAGTTGTTTCAAATGATATTGCTTTTGTTGCTGGAAAGCAAAATGATAATTCTGTATATAGTTGTATAAGAGGGATACCTGAGTCAATAACATATGAAACTGAAAATAATTCTATTGAGATAAAACAGGGGTATCGTCGCGAATATCCATACATTGAATCTAATCAAATAGGCGATACCACAAAACAAGCTATCAGAATAAGACAATTATATGAGGATTTCGACTCTGATTACATAGTATTAGACTGTAGAAATGGAGGGCTTCAGATTCTTTATACTTTGCAGAAAGTCTTATATGACGAAGAAAGAGGAATTGAATATCCACCATTAAAATGTATGAACAATGATGACTATTCAAAACTTTGTCCAGATCCAAACGCAAAATCATGCATTTATGCAATAAATGCTACGCAGTCTTTAAATAGTGATATTGCTATTGCTTTTAGGAAAAATTTATTAGAAAATAAAATAGATTTTTTGATAAATTATAATACAGCAAAAGAAGAAATTCTTAATGAAAATAAAGATTATATTTCCGCTATAAACGTTGATGATCAAATACAGTTTGAAAAACCATTTCTTGAAACACAAGTAATGATTAGTGAATGTGCTGAATTACAATATGAAAAAATGTCACAAACAGGTATGATTAAAATTTATGAAAAGGGAAGTAATAGAAAAGATAGATATACTAGTGTAAGCTATGGTAGCTACTTTTTAGACCAATTAGAGTTAGACTTATTTGCTGGAAATTCCAACTACGACTATGTTCCACTTTATAACTAATAATAGTAATCATCTAAAAAGGAGGTGAATTTTAAATTTGGAAAATGAACCACAAAATATTCCTAAAAAAAGAGGTAGACCTAGAAAAAACCCAGTTGAAACAAATAATTTCTCATATGAATATAATTCTTCTATTCCATGTTCAGTTTATAATGGAATGGATATTATAGATTGTCCTATTGATTTATCTATGTTACCTAATTATTTAAAAGATCCTATGTCTTACAATCAACAATTAAGACAATTAGCATGGTGGGTTTATCGGACTGATGGAACTATATCAAGTGGGTTAGATTATATGCGTTCAATGCACACATTAGATAAAGTTGTTTATTGTAAATCTGATAATACATCTGCATCGTTTAAAAAAAAACGATTGATAAACAAAGGTAAATTTGAATCAACGCTTGAAACAATTAAATATAAGAAATTTATTAGAGATGCCTTATTGAAAGATTCAAATGATGGTATCTTTTTTTATTACTTTGAAACAACTAGTCCAACTAACGATAATAATAAATTTTTATCAGACATCGATGTTTTAAATATTACAGAGATTAATCAGTTAGGAATTAATGCTTCAATAATTTCACTTCCAGTGGATTATTGCAAAATAATTGGAAAGAAAAATAGTTCCTATGTCGCTGCATTTGATCTGCGATATTTTACTCAATTTACGGATGAGAATCTTGAAAGAAAATTAAAAGCATTTCCTAAAGAAATTAGAGATTCTTGGCTATCTTACAGTACAAATAAGCAAATTCAACCTTGGATTAAATTAGATAATAATAAGACAATTATACATAAAATTAAATCTTCAGATAGTGATCCTTGGGGAATTCCACTATCTGTAGCTGCATTGGATGATATTTTATATGCTAATCATTTTGTTAATACAAAAAGAAATATTTTAGATGATTTAAATAATCAAGTTTTTTATGAAACTTTTCCAGAAGGTGAGAAAAAGGGTAGTTCATCTCTAACTGAAATTCAACAAAAAGCTCAACATAACCTAGTTAAAAGTGCTTTGTTCAACAGTAATAATAAATATGGAAAAGCGTTCTTCTCACTCGCTTCTGGTACAAAGCTAGATCAGATTAAAGTAGATACTTCTATCTTTGATGAAAAAAATGAGTCTAATGTAAAAAATAATATTTCACAAGCCATTGGTTTTGAATCAAGTATTTTAGGTGGGGAAAGTAAATCAAATTATGCTACAGCTACTTTAAACATTGAAAGTATTTCTGCTTATATATATTCAATTATTTCTGATATTGTTGATGAACTTAATAAAGTAATTAATTCAAACATAATTAAGGATTCAAATTGTTTTGTTAAAATGTACATTTTGCCTACTACATTCGTAAATAGAGACAAGATGGTTAAATACATGAGTGATTTATATGCTAGAGGTAAAGGTTCATTACAGGCATGGATTTCTTCAAGTGGTTTTGATGTTGAAGCTTATACTGCGTTAATGGATGAAGAATTAGAGAATGATTGGGAAAACAAATATGTCGTACATAAGACTTCGTTTACTATTTCTGGTAAAGATTCCAATGATGGAGACCCAGATAAAAGTGTAGGCGCTCCAACAAAAGATAATAGTAATAATTCACAAACTATACAGACAAAAACTAATGGTAATAATATGATGCCGAAAACATCGACATAAGGAGTGATTATAATAGAATTTAAATCTATTTTTGAACCAAGAATTGCAAGGTATTTATTAAAAAATGGTAATCAAATTTATGATATAAAACCAAACAAAAATAATATAGATAAAACAATATTTATATTTGAATTAACAGAAAAATTAAAATTAGATTTAGCTAGTGTATCAAATCACTAGCTTTTTCTATATAAAAAAATTCATTAGAAAGGTCAAATAATATGAGTAAAAAATATACATTAGTTGAATTTAAAGAAAAATATAACAACAAACTAAATAAAACAATTGAAATAATCGGTGAATATAAGTCACGTAATGAGCAAATAGAATGTAGATGTTTAATTTGCAACGACTTATTCTTTACCACTCCTGCCGTTTTAGCTTTAGGCTGTGGGCATAATAAATGTTCAAGTAAAATTACAAATGATAAAAACAGACATTCTCATGACGATTTTATAAAAGCGTTTTATAATCTTAAAACAGATATAAAAATACTCAGTGAATATGTTGACGCAAAGACTAAAATACTATGCAAATGCGTTACTTGTAATAACATATGGTATGTTACTCCAAATAAATTATTACAAGGAAGAGGTTGTCCTAAATGTGCCATTGAACACAGAAATTTATCAAAAGTAATTCCAAAAAATGATTTTATAGAAAGATTATCTAATGTAAATAAAGATATTATCCTGTTTGATGGCTACGAAGGGGTTAGTAAGAAAGCGGTGTTTCTATGTAAAATACATAATGAATTATTTGAAGCAATCCCACAAAATTTATTGGCTGGTCATGGATGTCCAATTTGTGCCAATGAAAGACAAAGAAGAACACATGAAGAATTTATGTTAAAACTACATAATCAAAATGATAATGATATTACAATACTTAGTCAATATACTGGAATTACAGATGATATAACGGTTAAATGTAATATATGTAATCATATGTGGGTGACTACTCCTCATTCTCTTTATAAAAACTCTGGATGTCCATTATGTAATTCTTCTTTAGGTGAATTAAGAACAAGAAAATATTTACTCGACAATAATCTTAATTTTATTTGGCAAAAAGAATTTGATGGACTAACTGGAATAGGAAATGGATTATTATCTTATGATTTTTATTTACAAGATTACAACTTATTAATCGAATATCAAGGAGAATTTCATGATGGTACAGCTAAACAACAAACACTAGAACAATTTGAATATCAGAAAGAACATGACAGACGCAAGAAACAATATGCTATTGATAATAATATCAAACTGTTAGAAATATGGTATTGGAATTATGAAAATATTGAAGAAATATTAGATAAGGAACTAGAACTTTCTAGTTCTTTTCCTATTTGAAAGGTGGTGAAAAATGTTTGACTTATTAGAAATATCAGAAAAAAATCCAAATGGGCGTAGAGATATTAAAATGGTAATTCATTCTATTTATGACAATGAAAATGAATGGAATAAAAATGGAATTACATATTTAGAAGAATATACAAAAAATAATTTAGATAGCATTAAAGGATTACCGATATGTGTCGCATTTTTAGATTCTGACAAAGAGTATCCATATGACCACGGGTATACGGGTATTAAAGATGGAACTATACCACTTTTTGAAAATTCTGAACAAGTAGGCGCATTTTATTATGGAGCAATTGAAGATGTAATAATTGACGGAGAATCTAAAAGATGCCTTGTTGGTTATGGATATATAAATGAAGCTAGATATGCAAATTTTGTTCAATGGATAGAAAACCAAAAAGCTTCAAATCAAACGGTATCTGGAAGTGTTGAATTTGTCGGAACAACAGAAAATGATGGAAAAATCATTTACAGAGATGGTTGGAAAGAACAGGGAAGAATACCTAAAATCTATTCTTATAGCGCATTCTGTATTTTAGGTATAGAACCAGCCGATGATAACGCAATTATGCTTGAATTCAATCAATTGAATAACAAGCCTAATAATATAAACAAAAATAATAATAATAAAAAGGAGGACTCACACGTAATGGATGAGAAACAAATGGAATTATTAATTACAAGTGTTAAGTCTGCTATTTCCGAAACTAATTCTAAAAACGAAGAACTTACTGCAAAAATTACAGATCTTAATGAATCTGTCGCAGTTAAGGATACTGAAATTGAAAATCTTAATACTCAAATTTTAGAAGCGAATTCTAAGGTAGAGGAAAAAGATAAGGAATTAGCTGAAATAAACGCTTTAGTTGAGCAGATGAAGACAGAACTTAATCAGTGTAAAAAAGATTTTGCTATTAATGAACTTAATCAAGCATTGACTATTTTTACTAATGAAGAAAAAGCTTATGCAAAAGAAGATATAGATTTATTCAACGAAGATTATACAAAAGTTGAAGTAAATAGCATTATTACAAAGATTAATGCAGGTATTGGTGCAAAAGCTAAAGAAACACAGATTGCAGAAATTAATGCAGCCAAGAACCAACCAAAATTAGATGACATTTTTGGTTCAGTTGATGATGTTGATACCAAGGATTTAGTAGACCTTGGTGATATTTTTGAATAATAAAGGAGGATATTATAATGGTAAAATTTAAAGAAATTGGTACTTATAAGACCGCACAAAATATCGGTTACTTAAAAACTCCTGTAGTATTAAAGAATGGTTATGGAGTAACTTATAATCTTGCAACAAAAGTAGTCGCTTTACCAGATGCTACCACAGCTAAAGGTGATGTTGCATTAGTAATGAATAGAATTGATAAACCGGAGACATTAGCTCCTAATGATTACAAGATTGAAATAGGTGAATATCCTAGAATTTTCCCTCTTAAAAATCTTAATGGTCGTGCTTTACAGATGGATACGGATGCTGTAACGACTGCTTACGCTGATATTGCTGTAGGAGACAAACTTACCTTAGGCACCGATGGAAAATGGGTTGAAACTGCTGATGTAACTGGTTATGCAACATATTTACAAGTTATTGAAAAGACTACATTTGGCGGAAATGGTTTAGACGCCGTTGTTGTAGTTGCCTAATATAATAATAAAGGAGGATTTACATAATGAATACATCTTTTGAAATGAATAATGCAAGAAAAGACGATATCCAGATTAAGGAGCAGACCAAGTTCAACAAAGTAGTTGAAATTTGTTCTGCTTTATTTTATGGAGCAGATATTAGCAAATATGGAAAAGAGACTGACGCGGTTGTTGCAAAACTAAAAGACTTAGGCAACAGAGCAGATAATGGTGATTGGAGAGCTAGATCAGAAATTAATACCATAGTTAAGTTCATGGTGCAGCCAAAATTACTTGAATCTTTAAAAGTATTTAGTTTCTTAGGAGATTACAAAGAAGTTGGCTATGATGTGCAACCAGTTGTAAAGACTTATAACTATGAGGGACTTGATGCTAGAATGCAAGCTTCTGGAGCTGATGTAAGTTTTGGGAGCAGAAATTGGATAGAATACCCGATTACTACAAAGACCATTTCTGCTGGCATGGCTATTGATTATCGTGAATTGGCAAGTGGCAATTTTGGCGGTAACGTTGCAGAAGAAACAAGTCAAGTTCAGACTGATATGAATAACAAAGCCGTTGCTTATGCATTAAGCATATTAAATAATGCAGTAAAGAATAATACAAAATATGTAAAGTTTTATTCCGAATATTCTAGTACGCCTACTCAAACACTGGTAGATGCTATGGTTACAAAGGTTCGTAAATTAGGTAAGGTTGCAATTTCTGGTGACTTCTCTGTACTTTCAACTATCTGTGATTGGAATGGTTACAAGACTGTAGGTTCTGATGTGATTCCATTCTATACGCCAGAACAGGTCGCTGAAATTGCTAAGTCTGGGTTAAATGGCTTTTATAAGGGAAGTTCTCTTGTTGAGTTACCTAATCCTTATAACTTTACAAAACCTCTTGCTGATAAGAGTGCATTTGAAACTTATTATGATGCGGACAAGCTTTACTTTACAGCACAAGGAACAAACTCTCCTTTCCATATCTTCAGACGTGGTGGAATTACTACTATGACTGGAAATGACATTGAAACAGGTGTTGTTAAAACACGTTTTGATATTGAGATCGGAGCTGATGTTACTAAAGGTAGAGAGTTTGAAATTGGTATTATTGCAAAACAGGCTTAATAGCCTTTTTTTATTGGGCGATTTATTTCGCCCTCTTATATAAAAATATAAATTAAGGGAGCGATTTAATGTCAGAAATAAAATTAACAGACAGAGTTAGTATAGATAATTTGGTAAATTGGGATTTAGGTTTTATAAGTTCAGAAGCCAATAGAGATATAACTATTCCTGCAAATGTTAAAGGCTTTAAACAATTGTCTGTTGCTGAAGTAGATGGTCAAGTTAAACTTGGAAATAAGTTTTTTTGTGGTATAGATGGTTTTGGAAATAATGCTTATATAAAAATAAATGATGAAAATGTAAAAGCATTTATTTTTGGTACTAATAACGAGGAAAACAATAAAGAAATTTTACTTACATTAGATAATGTTAAGAAGTTATTATCTGTTTCTCCAAAAGCATCTTTTGAAAAGGAATTAGCTAAATTAGTAGTTACTGAAGCAGAAAAGAAAATGATTGTTCCACTTTCTATTGAAGCAGGTATAGAAGATGTAGAAGGTTATAAGAAAACATCCATAGAAAAGATTTCAGGTTATAAATTTGAATAATTAAGGAGGGTTGGGAATGGCGAATACAACCTACAGTGATATATTGAGTAGCTTTGAATCCCTACCTCAATCAAAGTATATTCTTGCAGATGGATTGGTAAAACAATGGTTTTTGGATGCATTGGGTGAATATGAATTAGAAATACAAACGTTAGAGTATGATGATATATTGCAAGCCTTTGATCATCAATTAAACAGATATCAAATTAAAACAATTGCGCTGATTATGTATACATATTATCTAACTAGAGAATTAAGTAGAGCAGAAAAATTAAGTGGTATCAGTGGTAAAGACATTTCTATTACTGGCGGAGACGAATCTAAAAGAACCATTTATAATGATTTGAAGTTTGAGATGGAACGTGTAGCTGATTTGCTAAATAAGCAAAAGCAACATTGTTATAGTTAGGTGGTGTTTTATGGCAACAGAATGGTATCTTATGGGTAGTATGCCTGTATATAACAGTGGATATGAAAAAGAAGAATTTGATGCTTATGCAAAAGATTCATTTGCTGAATTGTTGGAAACATCACCTATTAAAATTGATGTAAAAATAGTCAAAAATGACCTATCTGTTATATCTGAGATAAAAGCTATTATCATTGGTAATATATCAGACAGTCAAACTAAAAGTACAGAGCGCCAAATATTAACAACAATAGGTACTTTACAGTGTGGAGATTATATCTTATTTGAAAATAAGGTTTGGTTGGCTATTTCGTTAGTTGGCAATAACGGAATATATGAAAAAACTATTTTGCAAAGATGCAACTACACACTCAAACTTCAACATCCAACAACAGGCGCTATTCTCTCCTACCCATGTATTGATAGCGCAGCTACTAGTTCTTCCGGTTTAGATACTAATGATGTAATTACAACATTAAATGCTAGACATACGATAAAATTACCATTTGATGATATCACAAAACAGCTCAGAGAAGGTAAAAAAAGATTATTAATTGATGTTGATGGAGTATATCCACCACAAGCTTATAAAATTACAGATAGAAATGTAACTACAAATAATTATGGTGATAATGGTGGACTTGTTGTATTAATAATTGAAAAAACTGAATTTAATGAGAAGACCGACAATGCAGAGTTAATGATTGCAGATTATTTTACTGTTACTCCTACACCAGAACCTTCTACAAGCACAACGTATGCAACAATAACATGTAGCGATCCAAGTAATCAAGTAATGATAGGAATGTCAAGTGGAATTACTCTTGTACCAACATTTTATAATGCTGATAAAACGGTTAATAATACTGTGGTTGCTGTATGGGATATTACAAAGCCTGTTGGATTTGAAAATCTAATTGCCGTGTCTCAAGTTTGGAATAATGTAAAAATTGTTGCTAAAGATGATATTAGGTTATTAGATAAAAATATAGTTTGCAAAGTTGGTGATGGGAATGGTGGATTTAATGGAGAGATAACTATATCTATAGGAAGTGGGTGGTAAAAGATGAATGTGTATGATTCCGATATTATGAAGTTGAAACGTAAGTTTTTAAACCTTATTATGGAAAATAACAACATAATGTCTTTGCTTAATTATACTGAATACAATCCTGACAATCCATCCGCATGTATGTATAAAGTTCTGTTTCCCTACATTAAAACTGATACAGCTGCTATTTCTGTTCAAACTTATATAGGATTAAGTATTATAAGCACGAGTTTATCTAAAAATGACATATATAAAAATTTTGTTCTTACCATTTCTGTAATTTGTCATAATGACGCAATGAAAACCTCATATGGCGGAACTCGTTGTGATGTAATATGTGGCGAATTAATTAAAATGTTAAATTGGAATAGCTCTATAGGATTTGAATTAGATTTAGGTTACGACGTTGAAGAACCGCTTAATGATAAATATTATTACAGAACAATAAAATTTAAAAGTATAACTTCTAATTCAATGGTAAATGGGGTGAAACAAAATTGATTGATTGTCTTAAATTATTTAGAGGACAAGACTATGAGATAAACGACAAAATAATTATTCATCAACCAACATTGAATGATATATGTAATTATGGTGAAGTGAATTACTGGAATCTAATTAATAAATTAGTTGCGACACCATTTGATTATAAAGTTGAATTGGATGATGTTGGTGTTGATTATGAAAAAGTAAGTGGATTATCTTTATTTTTCCTTTTATGTCATGAAATTCCAGTAGAATATACTTTCATTTTTTTCGGGGATATTGATTTTACTACTTTTAAAGATTATACCAATACTCAAAATAATGAACTGGTCTATTATAGTGAAATTTTTGATATTGTTATTGATTCAAATATACATAGACTTATATCAGATTACATAAGGACTATACATAACTTTCCTAAAAAAATTGATGTTGCTGGGAATGAACATACAAAAAGGTATTTGATAGAAACTGAGAGAAGAAAAAATCAACGTCATAAAAATAAAAAATTTGAATCAATTTTAATTCCACAAATATCTGCGCTAGTAAATAGTGAAGGATTTAAGTATAATCACGACACTGTATGGGATTTAAATATATATGCTTTTAATGATTCTATAAAACGAATCCAGAAAATTAAAGATGTTGATAACTTATACAAAGGCATATATAGCGGCTGTGTTGATACAAAATCAATTACACAAGAACAATTAAACTGGCTTGGGAGTCTTGATAAATAATCAAGGCTTTTTTATATGTAAAAATTAAGGAGGATTAATATTATGGCTATTACTGCTATCGATTTTGACAAATTGGTTATAGATAAAATTATGTCCGTAACTGGTATAAACAGAACTACGGGCGAAATAAGATTTATGTTTGATGAAATTAAAGATGCTACTATAGAAAATGGTGGAGAAACTGTATTTGGTACTGGAGCAGGTGGAAGACGTATTTCTGCTCTTAATCAGAATAAAACCTCTAAAATTTCATTTAATAATGGTTATGTTATTGCTAGTGCCTACGCCACGCAAATTGGTGCAGATATCATAGAAGCATCTGATACAAATAAGTTGACAGTTCCTACTGTAGAAACGGTTAAAGTTACGGTTACTGGTGCGGCTGGTAGCGAAGTAGTTACTGCAAAATTACCTGATACTCCAATAATATCTTCTGTAAAATATTTATATAAGGCTAATAAAGATATGACACAGGGAAAACGTTATGAAGTATCTGCTACTGCCGGAACTGGCAAATTTACACTTTCTGGGGACGTTGTGACATTGCCTACCTCTGATTTTACTACAGGTGATGCTATTATTATTTCTTACGAATATGAAACTACTGTAGGTAAGGCTATTGTAAATAATTCAGAAAAGTATGCAGAAAATGTAAAATTAATAACAGATCTTTTAGTACGTGATGTATGTGATAATTCTATTGTATATCATACTAAGATGGTTTACTTCAATACCGCTCCAGACATGAATATGTCTATGTCTATTGGTGGGGAACCTTCTGTTCATGCGTTCGCTGCGGAAAGTTTAACTGATCCATGTTCTGTTGATAAATCTTATTGGACTTGGTTCATTGTTGAATAATAAAAAGGTGGAGTGAATGTTAAAGTTTACTCCACTATTTTAATTAGAAAGTGAGTTGAAAATATGGCACATGAACCTAATCATGTTTGTAAAAACCCAAAATGCAACAAAAATTATTGGGCATGTGATGATTGCGATAAAAATAAGGGAGTTCATTGGAGAAGTTTATGTTGTTCAGTAGATTGTTTTAAAGAATATTTAAGAGCTATTGAAGAAAGAGATAATCCAGTTAAAGAATTGGAAATCACAGAAGAAAAAGAAGTTGAGCAAAATGAAACCAATATTGTCAATAAACGTAAATGTAAAAAATAGTGAAGAGATTAAAAATATGATAATTATATAGGGGCATATTTCACTATTTTTATAGTTGAAGTATAGCCCCTATTTTTTTCGTTAGGAGGAAAATTATTTGGTAAGGTCTAAAACAACTGGAAAGTTGTACAACGAAGATAGAATGATATACATATTAAACCCCAAACAAGCAGCATTTTATATGTCAAAACAAGTGATTTTATATGATGTATTTGATAGTAATGAATCTGTGGTTTTTGTTTTTGATAAGTCTGAAAGCTATCCGTCTTATGACGAGTGGTGTTCAAGAAAACCTAAAGTACAATAGAATACAACATTGATAGGAAGTGGAAAATGCAAGAATTAAAATTAATTTCACCCATAAGTCCCAGTGTGAATCATTATTTGTCATATCGGGCTATTATGAAAAATGGCAGACCTATGGCTATGAGTTACAAAACCCAAGATGCTATAAAATATCAAAAAGAATTTACTAAATACGTAAAAGAACAAGCAAAGAAACAAGGATGGGCGATGTCAGATAATAAATATCAACATTATTATGTTGATACAATATACTATTTCCCACGCATAGATATGGATTGCAATAATTATTGGAAAGTCGCATTTGATTCCATTACTGATTCTGGTTGTGTATGGATAGATGATACTCAAGCATGTGAACGTGTAAAAGCTATTTATTACGATTCAAAGAATCCTCATATAGAATTTGTTATACATCCCACCGACTACATAGGTATTTTTGATAATCGTGCCCAATTAGAAGAATTTGAGTCTAATTGCATCCAATGTAATAAATATAAAGAAGGAAAATGTAGTATTCTTTGCAAAGCCAAAGAGGGAAGAATTCAACCAGAGATAGAAAACAAAATATGCACAAAGTTTAAAGGCGCAAAAAATTAAGCGTCTATTTTTTATGTTAAAAAATAAATATTGGAGGAAATATATGATTAAAAATAATCCTAGATATAAGACTGAAATAAAAGTTGCTGAAAAAATTGGAGCTACAAACTTAATATTTAATAGTTATTTTAATGAAGATGAAACAACTGGAACTACAGAGTTTACACCATATTATAGAGAAATTGCACAGGTTCATGCCTTTGCTGAATTCTTTTTGGATGGTGTAGAATTTGAAGAGAATGATGACATTTATGAGTCCGTAATATCTGATGATGAATTAAAAGAAAAATATCAAGAATGTTCAAGCTTAAACAATTGCTTTTTAAATATTTTATCTGATGTTTACGAGATGGTTAATTTTAAGAAAGAACAAATTATACATAGCAAGAAATCTTCTATGGACGAGATTTTTGATATGGTTTCTAATCTTCTATCAACTTTAAATGACAAAGCCAAAGAAATTGATACTAAGAAACTTGAAAAGATTTTGAAAAAATTAAATGCTCAGGAAATATTAAAAAAATATCAAGAGTCTGGAATTGGCAATGATTTAAGAGATAAAACCATTCATGAACAGTCAAAGGAAATCAAGGAACTAAAAAATAAATTAGGTGCAGTTAATGTTCTTGCTGATAAATAGGTGTAGCGATGGCAGTTAAAACTTTTACTACTATGGTTCAGACGGAAAACTTTATTCAAAGTGCTTGTACTAAAGCCGTAGAAAAAGCATCAAGTAGAATTTGTGACCAATTGCATTATTTTATATGGGATGACTACTATGCTCTTTATGATCCAATTGCCTATTCCAGAAGTTACTCATTCCTTGAATCGGCAATGACTAGAATGTTATCTCCTAATAGTGCTGATATATATATGAATGCAGATAATATGAAGTATGGTGATTATTGGGATGGAGAAACACAGCTTTACATGGCTGACGCTGGCTTTCATGGCAATGTTGGTATTTGGCGTGAAGGTTTCTTTTGGAAAGACTTCGAAAAATGGTGTAACGAAAATGCAATAAGAATTCTAAGAGAGGAATTAGCAAATCAAGGAATCAAAACTGTCTAAATAGAAAGGATGATACATATAAAAAGTTCAAATTTATTTCCATGCTATTCGATTCCTATGAGAGATTATCTGGCTAAAAAGGGGTTTAGATATGAATTAATTGGGTTACATCCTGAAACAAAAAATATGTTCTGGGTATACATTAAAACAAACAAACTAAGAGATTGTTTAAAAGAGTGGTCTGAAAAATGACTACTCTTTTTTAATTGAATTTTTAAGTGAAAGTGAGGACTATTTATGGTTGATTTTATTTATAGTGTAGGTCAAACATTCAAAGACGATAAAAGAAATATTGAAATTTTAGAGAGAAAATACGAAAAGGGCTTTTATAAATCAAGACCAAATCACAACATTAAATTCTACAAATGTAAATGCCATAAATGTAATGCTGAAGACATTTATATAAGTGAATATGACTTAAAACAAGGCAGAGGGTGTCCTGTGTGTCATGGAAAGCAATTAATTTTAGGCATTAATGATATTCCAACTACTGCTCCGTGGATGGTTAAGTATTTTCAAGGAGGATATGAAGAGGCTAAGTTATATACTAAATCTTCAAATAAGAAGATATTTCCCATATGCCCTGATTGCGGAAAAATCAAAACAAAATCAGTATCTATAAATAAAATATATCAAAGACATGGTTTTGGTTGTACGTGTTCAGATGGCATAAGTTACCCTGAAAAAGTTATGTTAAATATATTATCGCAACTGGGTTTTGATTATATTTATCAACTAAGTAATAGAAATTTTTCATGGTGTTCTTCTTATAGATATGATTTTTATATTAATTCATTGAAATGTATTATTGAAGTCAATGGAAAACAACATTATGAAGAATCAGGTGGATTTATGACTGGTTTACATAATATCAAATCGACAGATATATTAAAAGAAAAAATTGCGTTAAATAATAAAATAAATCATTACATAAAACTTGATTGTAGAGAATCAAATATTAAATTTATAAAAAATTCAATTGTTACTAGTGAGCTAAATAATTTATTTGACATTTCAAAGATTAATTGGTATGAGTGTGAAGAATATGCTACAAAAAATATAATAAAGCAAATTAGTGATTTTAAAAATCAAAATCCGACAATGAATCCTGTTCAAATGGAAAAACATTTTAATGTTGATAAAGCTACAATATGCAAATATTTAGCCGTGGGTGAAAAACTTGGTTGGTGTTTATATAATCATGGCTCAAAATTTGTAGAAGTTTTAAAGGATGGCAATAGTCTTGGAATTTATAAATCTGCTAAATATTTATCTGATATATCATGTTCAACTTTTGGTGTTTTGTTTAATCCAGAATTAATTAAAAGATGTTGTAGAAGCGAAATAAGCTATTATAAAGGATATCAATTTAAGTATATAACTATGTAATTAGTAATATTAGTTATTATAATACACAGAAAAGGAGACAACTATGACATATAAAATTTTACAACTCTCTTCTACTTCATCCAATATTGAATATTGGAATTTTATAAAGATGGATGAAACAAGCACTACAGATTATTCAACCACTTCATTGGATGAATTAGAAGTCAAATTAAAGATATTATTAAAATCTGTGCCAATCACTAAATTAAAAGTTGTTAGTGAGATATTGTTTACTGATGATCTTATATTTACACCATAAATGTAACAATTGATTTTGAATTTGAGGCATTATATAGTATCAAATATAACTAAATATAGATAAATTAAGGCGATAGTTGGTCACTCTTCTATCGTCTTTTTCTATGTAAAAAATTAAATAAAGAAAGTGAGGAAATAAATTATGACTTTACCTTTAGTGATGAATTTTACAACAAATTCTTCTGACTGCAATCTGTACGAATTACCAGAAGTCGTTGAACAAATGCAAAAGCATTTTAAAGAAACACAGACAAAGTTAATTTTAAATGCTAATACGGATGTAAGCATAACTGTGTTAGTCAACTCTGTAACACAAATTAAATTTAGCGAAGATGGAGCTTACAACGACTTTATTGTTAATAAAGTTTATTCGTCTAATGGCGGTGTTAGGGCAAGGGGAATCTATATAAAAGATTCTGGTGTTTCCGGCACTCTATCACTACAAATTGAATAAAGAAAGGAGCGTGAATTATGGCACAACAAAGCGGATTAGATATAGGAGTTGCTGTTGGACTTATTGATAGTATGTCAAAAGACAATGCAACTAAATTAGCAGCCGCAAATTTTCAAGGAATGACGTTAAAAGAAACACTTTTAAATGGTGATACTATTCATACTTTAACATTTTTAAAAGATGGTTTACCTTATACATATGATTTACTTACACATGCAGGTGTTGCAAGTTATAGAGGTCAATATCTTAATTTATCAGAAGTACAAGCCGCATTTCCAACTGGTATAGCAGATGTACAATTCCTATTTACATATGACGAAGTTTCTGAAACCAATCCAAATGGTACTGGAGTGGTTGCTTTATTACAATACGTAAGTGGCGAATGGAAATCATTAAAATTAAATCAATCAATACCAATTGGTACGAGTGGAGATGCGATAGGATTCTCTGGAAGTTCAGCAGCTAGATTAGCATTATTAAATAATGTTGATTGGAATACTAAAGAGTTTTTCTATCTCGATACGGATTTACATGTACAAATGTTATATAGAAAAAATTCATTTTCTTACATTCAATATACCGGACAGATTGCGTCTATTGCTATTCCAACCAATCCAGCGGAAGGACAAGTGCTAGTGGGAGCAGAAAGGGTGTATACGTGGGACAATACAAATAAATATTGGAAAATAGTACTTGATAAGTTCCTTAGTAAATTTAATTTATCATCACCAAATACATTTGTCTCATATCCTGTAAATGGCTTGAGTTTACGATTTAAAGTTGGTTCATCAAATGATTATAGTACTACAGTTTATCAGGAAACATTGGGAGACAAAATCCATTACAGCGTAGGTGAGACGCTTTCTAGTGCATTGTTAGATTCAACAGAAGTGAATGCGCCAAGAGAAGTAACAATACTTTCAGATATCGTAGAAGGAACTGTTTACAATTTATCCTTGACATTAAAATTTACAGGAGTTGAACTCGCTAGTAGTTTTATAAGATATGCGGGTACGCTTTTTATTATTAGTCATAATAGGATAATGTCACCATCAACAGCGTACCTATCAATGAGTACAATAGAGAGGGCAATATTTAAAGAATCTGGAAATACTTCTACTAAGATAATCTATGACGTTACTATGAGTACTCATTTGCTGTGGATTCCAGCAACACAAACATTTATTCAAGATAATACAGAGGAATCAGAAACTGCTACCTTTCCTAATACAACTTTAGTCGATGGTCAAATATATACAAGCACAAATACTGGCATAGAATACACTTATAGTTTACCAAACGATTATTGGAAAATTACCAAAGTGTCTATTAAGAAACCTTTGCTAATTAAAGGTTCTGTTATAAGTGATGATGCATTAACTTTATCGTCTGGTGGAACAAATAAAGATGTTAACTTAGTTCCAACTGGAGCTGGCAAAGTTAAAGCAAACGGTGTTGACGTTGTTACCACTCTTGATACACAGAATTTATATAATAAATCATTATCAGATAATACTACATATTTTGTTGATGCCGTTGACCAAACTAAAAAACTAAGTTTTAATGTAGCAGGTTCTACAAATGTTACTGGTATAGTGCAAACGCAATTTACAAGTAATAAAACAGTAATAATTCCTGACGCAGCAACAACTTTGGTTGGTACAAATACGACAGACACTCTTACAAATAAAACATTAGCTGCTCCAAGAATAACAAGCGATAGTTATATAGCCGATGCTAACGGGAATGAATTAATTAAATTCCCTACTGCCGTAGATTCTGCTGTAAATGAGATTACAATTACAAATGCAGCAACTGGTGGAAATCCAACAATATCTGCAACTGGTGGAGATACTAATATATCTTTGAATTTATTAACTAAAGGTAGTGGTTTTGTTCAAGTTAATGGTGTAGATATAGTTACAACTACAAGAGCACAGACACTTACAAATAAAACTTTAACAACTCCAAATATTGCAACTATTAATAGTGGTTCTGGAAATGCACTAACATTAAATGGTACAAGTGGTACTGTAACTTTGCAGAGTAATGGTACTGGTATTGCAAATATAAGTGGTGACGGACTACATCCTGTAACACACAACACCTTTACTTTAGGGATTTCAAGTGTGAGATGGAAGGATTTATATCTTTCAGGTGATATATATCTTGGTGATGATATCATTGTGGGAAATGGATTTGCGATAAATGATGGTACAAGAGATAGAATGACGGTTTATGATACTCATACTTACCTATATAGTGCTGACGGAACTAAGAAAATATATTTAGCTAACACATTATTTGGAATAGATGCAAATGCAGTGCCAGCTTATCATAATACTCATGATTTAGGTACATCTAGTTTTAGATGGAAAGATTTATATCTTCAAGGAGATTTGTATTTGGCAAATACTATAAAAGCAAATACAAATTTCGCTATAAACGATGGCACTAGAAATAGAATATTAATGAGTTCCCCTGCAACATTTTTATACGGTGCGGACGGAACAAAATGGTTAGCTGTAAATAATTCAAGTATTACAATTGGCGCTGATATTATACCGAATGCAACTAATGTATTCTATGTTGGTAGTAACACTAATAAAATTTCACAGGTGCATACTACTTCTATATACAATTATAATGATATATCTTTAAATGGTAATAGTGGTGCATATGGTATCAGATGGGCAACTGATACAACTGGTACACTTTTGGCAAATATATTTAGATATGCGTCTGGTAATAGTGGGTTATATGTTTCAAATGCTGGAACTAGTAATACTACTGGCGTATACTTGGCTCAAAATGGAACCAGTTGGACTTCAACATCAGATAAAAGAACAAAATCAGATATAAGACCTATGGATAGCGTATTGGATAAAGTATGTGCAATAAAACCATGTACTTTTAATAAACACGAATGGTATTTAGATGAAAATGGTAAATTTACTGTATCCGAAGATAAGTATGTTGAAAGTGAAGGATTTATTGCGCAAGAATTATACGAAGTATTCCCACAATGTGTTGACAAAGCTGAAGATGAAAGTAAAGCAGCTTGGGGTGTATCGGATACAAAACTCATACCATATTTAGTAAAAGCAATACAAGAACTTAAGTCTGAAATTGATATATTAAAATCTAGTAATTAAAGGAAGGATAATTATAAATGGAGAATAAAGATATAAATTTAGTGTTGAATATTGAGAAAGCCAACATCATTCTTTCTGGACTTGGTAAATTACCAGCAGAAATTTCTATGAATTTGATAATGGAAATTCAGAAACAGGCTAATGAACAGTTAAAGGTTGAAGAAAGTAAATGAAAGCAGTATTTTATCTTGAATTTGGGAGTAGTAGATTTCATCATCTACTACTCTATTAAAAATACTAATTTGAAAAATTTTCATATTTTATATTGACAATGTAATATATGCGTGATATATTTAATGTATGATATATGAAAGGTGTGAATGATATGTCAGATAATCAAAAATCAAGAAAACGTTTTATGACTACTATTGACGAAGAAATTATTCAAAATTTCAAAGTAGCTTGTGTAAAAAACAAACTTGATATGAATGAAGTATTGGAAATATTAATGTCTGCATATTCAGATGGAGTTATTAATTTAAAGGAGTTATCTGAATGATGGCAAAATAAAAGACAGTCCTTCTAACTTTGGTCGGTGAGAGGACTGTCGGTACATAATTAATATAGTCAATGCTATATCTGTCTATAATTATATCAAACCTTTATTTATATGTCAAAACATTAATATATAAATATGAAAGGATGATATGAATATGAAAAACGAATTAGTAACAAAGGATGTTGAATTTAATGGAGATTTATTGAAAGTAACGAAAGACTTAGAAACTGGAAAAATGTATGTTGGCGTTAGTTGGGTTTGTAATGGTATTGGTTTTACCAAAGGTCAAAAAGACAGACAAGTACTTAATATCCAAGAAGATATTGTATTGAGAAGAGGGTGCCTCAAATTTGAGGCAGGGGTATTTGATGAAAATAATAGTACCATTGCAATAGAATTAGATTACTTGCCTTTATGGTTGGCAAAAATATCTATTACTCCTAAAATGAGACTTGATACTCCAGATATGGCTAATAAATTAATTGAATATCAGATAAAAGCAAAAGATGTACTTGCTAAAGCATTTATACATAATGATGATATTACAATTGATAATTTTCAAATACCAAAAACATTATCAGAAGCACTATTGTTATCAGCTAATCTTGCAAAAGAAAATGAAGAAATGAAGCCAAAAGCAGAACAATTCGATTTATATTTAGACTCAAAAGGATTATTATCAATGAATCAGTCTTCTAAAGAATTGAAAGCTAGAAGAAACAAATTCATGGAATTCCTTAGATATATGAAAGTTTTTAATCAAGATAATTCTCCAAGTGAGCAATATGCTTCAAAAGAATATTTTGTAGTAAAGAATTATGTCATCGTAAAAAAGAATGATAAAAAGTATAGTGTTGCAGTTACATATGTTACACCCAAAGGACAAGATTTCTTATACAAATACTTAAATAAGCACAGCGATATTTATGTTAAATTTGATAAAAAATATTTAAGTAGGATAAATAGTGGGAAACAGGAGGTACGAGCTAATGCTTAATCCCTCTCCAACACCATATGAATTTCCAGATTATCCAACTGCGACACAAGAAGACATAGACTATCTTGTCTCATTTTTAGATATATTATATAACAAAGAACATCCACATAAATATATAATCGCTGAAATGTACACCAATGAAGAAGGTACTCTTCCAGTTTATTCTTATGAATTAGAAAATCTAAGAATGAAATATGAAAAAGGTATTCTTATTGCAGATGATGAACAAGAACTATTATGGAACGAAAATCATTATATTCACACAATACTAATTGAACACATAGATTATATCACATTTCATCAAGCAAATGATTGGATAACTCTCACAATTGGCGATGATGATACATATGGATTAATTATTAGAATATTTTATTAATTGAATATGATTTATTTTGGGCATCAAGATTCAAATCTTGGTGTCTTTTCTAAGAAGTGGCTCAATTTTCCACTTCTTTTATTATGCAAATTTTTAAGAAACGGAGGAAATAGTTAATGGCAGCAAGAAAAACATTTAGAAAACAAATAACAACACCAGAGTTAATCAAACAAATCAATCCAGAAAGTCAAAAGTTGGTTGATAAATATTTGAAGAACTTTGCAACAAAAAGTAGCCCAAAAAGTGTAAAAGCTTATAAATCAAATTTCAATATATTTTTCGTATGGAATCTATTAGAAAATGACAACAAACCATTTACAGAGATAAAGAAAATTGAAATGCAGGAATTCTTTGATTATGGACTTACCGAATTGCAATGGAAAGCAAATAGATATTCGCAAGTACATAGTAGTTTGTCTGAATTATCAAAGTTTATTGAGAAATTTTATGATGAGAAATATCCTAATTTTAGAAATCTATTAGTGTTTATTGACAAAATGCCAAAAGAAAATACTCGTAAGAAATCTGTCTTTAAAAAAGAGGAATTAGATAAATTAATGGACTGGTTAGGAGAGATAAATAAATCTAATGAACAATGCCTTTTAGCCTTAATAATGTCTTCCGGAACAAGAGCTTCTGAAATTGTAAGGTTTACAACGGACATGATTGATTATAATCATACTGCGTTTGAAGGATTGTTTTTGGAAACCACAAGAGAAATAAAGGTAAAAGGTAGAGGGGTCAATGCAAAAGAAATCCCACGTTATTTGATTAAAGATATGTTTGTGCCTTATTACGATAAATATTTGCCAATTAGAGAAAAGATTATGAAAGAACATGGTCAAGAACATGATTTTATATTTATTAAGTCTGATGGTACACCTGCAAAAGTTAGTACAATAAGAAGTTGGATTGAAAAATGGGATTCACACTTATCTCAACATTGGTATCTTCACGCAGGCAGGCATTTTTGGTGTAGCTATCTTTTGGGTATAGGTCTTGAAAAAGAACTTGTTCAGGAACTCCAAAAATGGTCTTCAGATGCATTAGTAGATATCTATAATGACAACACGGCAAAAGATAGAAAATGGAAAGGTTTGGCTAAATTAAAAGATGCTTTGACCAATGATACTATCACACCAGATGAAATTAAAGCTGAAGAATAAATCCCAATAAATCATTCATCTTATGATTTTTACCCTCTTCCCACTCTCACCATCCCTATTACAAAACCCGTGGTAATTATTACCATCCAATTAAAACAAATATTTCTTGTAATTATATCATTTCACAAGTTATACTAATACTGCAACTTCTTGTCGAATTTAGATTAATATTTTGTAAAGTGTTGTACATACGCAACGGGTTGTGTAGTAAAATATACCCATGCAGTAAACACTGTTATAACACTATTAATACTATATTCACACATCACACATAAAATAGGTGCAGAATGAAGGTGTTGAATAATCTTAAGAAAATCAGATGGGAGAAAAATATAAGTCAGAATACGTTAGCTAAACTATCAGGAGTTGACAAGGGTACTATTAGCCGTGTCGAGAACGGTTTGGAAATACCGTCTCAGATCACAATTCTAAAATTGTCAAGAGGTTTAAAGATGGAAGCCAATGAAATCTTCCACTTGGATTGGCGTAAACATAATGTGTGACGGGTGATGAAGGACTAAGGAGGCATAATTAATGAATAACGGGGTTCATGATTTAATTACACTTGAAGAATTGGCAGATGATATTGATATGTTAATTTGGCAAAAGGGTATTACATTTTTTAAGGTAACTGAAGACTTTAAAAATAATGAGGGGCGTACATATTTAGTAAGGGGTTTAAATGTAGGAATTGAGGAAGAAGTTGTCTGTTGTCACGATTATGATGATGTAATATTCAGTAATGATTTTATGTTGAAAGCATTTTTAAAAAAATGTGTTACATCTATAAAGCGTACAATAACACATGATTACAGGAAAGGTGAATTAGAATTTCCTGATGGTATTGTTTTAATTGAAGTTGAATTGTAACAAATAAAACTAAATAAATTATGATAAAAGGGCTGTTTGATTCAAAGTCAGATAGCTCTTTTTTAATGTAGAAAATTATTCGCACCTTTCAGTTAAGGTGCTTTTTTAATGCATTTTAACGAGTAAATTGAAAGGAGTGTAAATATATATTATGGCTAATGATTATCGTATTAAAATAGAAGCACTATATGATTTAACTAAGGCAGACAAAGAATTAAGGTCTAAACTTAAAGCACTAGAAAAGGAATATGAAGTTGGTATAAAAGCAAAAGTTGACACTAAATTAATTCAACAAATGGCTGATAAACTTGATATAGTAAGGAATAGAGCTGAAGGAGCAAGAAAGAGTTTCCAGGCTTATACAAATTCTTTAAATCAAAGTAAATTAAAAGCTTATGCAAGTGAAATAGATGATATATCTAATGCATTTAAAAAGGCTCAAGAATCAGGAAAACAAATAGATTTAACTACTGCTAATTCACAGTTAACAAAATTCAAGGGTACTGCCAAAGAAGCCGGGCTAGAAGTTCAATCCATAGGAAAAGTATTAAAAAATAATATTACAAAATTTTCAGAATGGCTTGTAGCTGGAAATTTATTAATGGGTGTTTGGCGTTCATTCCAAGATGGAGTAAGATTTGTAGGAGAACTTGACTCTGCTCTTACAAATATAAATTACACCATGGATGTTTCAAAAAGTGATTTAAATAATATAGCAGAATCATCGATAAAAATGGCTAAAGATTTAAAAACATCTGCATCTAATGTGCTTCAAGCTGTTACTATCTATGCTAACGCTAATGAAACCGCACAAAGTATCTTACAAAAAGCACAACCTACACTTCTATTAAGTAATGTAACAGGTATGTCGGCATCTGACACCGCTGATATTTTACAGGGTACAATGGAACAATTTTCTTTGGCTGAAGACCAATTAATGCACATATCTGATGTGTTTGAGAAGGTATCTCAGTCAATGAATGTAGACTTCAGTAAACAATTTGCTGCTTAGATTAGAAATAATCTAATGAACATAAACCAAAATCGGTAAAAGCTAAACTATCTTATAATAACGTTTTTGTAGAGAAAGAAATATAGTGTATTTTCTATCGGACGAATTAGTCAAATGTGGTGCAATTGAAGAAGTTAAATTGCTCCATAACAATTTATAAGTATAGCAAGCTAATACCGAGGTAAACAGACAACCAAAGATTGTCTGTCACCGTAACGCATAGAGATTGAACCTAAAATAATAGATTTTAGAACAAAACATCTCCACGAGTGGTTTACACGGATAAATAAAGTTTATTCCAAATAGGGCTAGTCTCCTATTTGCCTAACGTTAAACGAGGGTGAATATATATGCTAGGCTGGATTGGAAATGACCAATCGATGAAAATGAGGGAAACTTCCAGAGCGTAAGATAAAAAGCTTACGGTTAATAACATCCGAAAGGTATTAAGGAAATAGCAGAAGGTATCCAGGCTTCAGGTAGCGTTGCTAATGATGCAGGTGTTAGTCTAGAAAATTACATAGCATTATTAGGTACTATGATAGAAAAAACAAGACGTAGCGGAGCTGAAATAGGCAATAGTTTAAAGACTATGATGGTTCGTGTCACCAACGCAAATAAGGCGGCTGTTGCTAATGGTGAAGTTACTATGGACGATATCTCCAAAGCAGAAGCTGCACTCAGAGGCGTAGGAATTGAAGTAAGGTCATCAAATGATACATTTAGAAATTTTGATGATATTATGGGAGATATCTATAAAAAGCTTGACAATATATCACAAGTTGACTTAAGTAAAATAGCATATCAGGTTGCCGGAACAAGACAAACCGCAGTTTTCCGTTCTATGATTAAGGCGTATGGCGACTATTATGATATGGCAGAAAAAGCTAAAGATGCAGACGGAACCACGCTTCAAAACCAAGAAAAATATGCTGAATCTTTAAAAGCAAAATATGAAGAATTGCAAGCAACGGTTCAGTCATTATGGCATGATACTATCAATAGTGATGTTGTTAAATTTTTATTACAATTGTCCTCTACTGTCCTTGATGTTATAGATAAAGTTGGATTGTTTAATGTTGCAATATTGACTACTGTGGGCATACTTGGAGGAAAGGGATTATTAACATTAATTCCTTCGCTCACAAATGGTTTAGCTAGTTTGGGTACTGCTCTTGGTTTAGCTGGAGAAGGAGCAGGTGTATTTGTTGCTGTACTAGGTAATATTTTACCAGTAATAGCAGCTTTGGGTGTTATTACTGCTATCACAAAAGCCTATGATTATTTTAATGTAACATTAGAGGAGTCACAAGAAAAATTAGCAGAACAAAAACAAGCGTATAATACTGCTACTTCAAATGTCAAATCTTTAGAGGCTGAACTAAAAAATTGTAAAGATCGTCTTGCAGAATTAAATAATATTGGCGGAGCAAGTGTTGTAAAAGATGGAGAACAACAAAAGTTAGAAAATCAAACAAAAGAACTTCAAAGACAACTTGATATTGCCAAAGAAAAGCAACGCATTGAAGGGTTGGAAGCTGAAAAAACTGCAACTGAAACTCTTGGAAAAACTGTAAACAGTAAATATGATTATAAAACTGTATACAGTGAATTGACTGGAGGCAAAGTTGTATATGACAAAGTAACTAGGGATGTTGAACTTCAAAAAGTAATTGATGATTATAATAATTTATCAGAAGTCTATGAATCATTAGAAAAAGCTCAACAAAAATTGGCAAATGCAGGAAAAGGAAATACTAAAGAATTTAATAATAATGAAAAAGAATTATCATCATTGTCTAACAAAATGAATGATTCAAGGAAATATGCCAACTCGTTAGCAAGTGAAATGCAGAAAGAATCTGAGAGTTTAATTGGGGCTACAGACTCTGGAAATAAAATGAAAAAGATTGTAGACAATTCTTTGAGTTCTTATACCAAATGGTTAGATTCTATTGAAAAGACAACTGATGCAACTAATAATCTCACCACTTCAACTGATTCCGCTACGGAAGCAACAAAGAAACAGACTAGCTCATTCTACTCCCTTGCGGCTGCGGCAGAAGATGCTACAGGTTATGTAAATGATTTGGGTAAAGACGTAAATATCTCAGATTTACAAAATGCTATTGGCAATGCTCAAGCTGCTGTTGAAGATTACACGTCTATATTAAAAGATATGGATGACAATAATGGGTTAACTCTTGAGGGACTACAAACTATTACTCAAAAGTATCCTAAATTATTAGCATATATAGGTAATGAAAAAGAACTTAGAGAACAACTCAAAAAAGGGATTGAAGACCAAAAGGCTGCAGCTGAAGACTATTACAAAGATGTTCTAATGTTGGATACTAATTATTATAACGCTGTTGTCAAAAACCATTCAGATATTGTAAATAGTTTAAGTAATTACTATAAAACAGATTTTGGTAATTTTAAATCGCTGGCTCAAGCAAAGTATGAAACAGACACTACACTTTTAAGTTCTTTAAATAAAAAATGGGCTGATTATTATAATGCTCGTGAAAGTGCTTCTAAGGCAGAAAAAATTGCCAATACCCCTCCTAAACTACCTGGAGGTAGCGATGCCTATAATGAATCAATTTGGCGAGCAACTGGCGGTAAAGAAATGGCTGATGCTTTTACTAAATCGTTAGAAAAAGAAGTCGAGCAAAAGAAAAAAGAAGCAGAACGAGAACAATACTATTATAATCAAGCATCAAATTTATTTTCACAATCGGATAATACTGGTTTAAATTTAAATAACATAGCATTAGCAAGTGATAGAACTGGTAACTCAAAAAAGGGGAAAAGTAAAAGTGGTGGCAAAGATACTAAAAACCAGTTTTCTCAAGTATTTGACTGGCTATCAATTAAGATTGATAAGTTAAAAGATAAGGCTCAAAAGGCAATAGATTCTATAGCTAAGTATACTTCATATAAATACAAAAACGCTAAAATTGATATTGCTGTAAATGCAAAAATAGATGAAAAGAAAAGTTTAAAGGCGGTACAAGATAAATATAATAAAGCTGCCAAAAATGTAAAATTACCAAAAAAATATCAAGAATTAGTTGCAAATGGTGGATTGAAAATTGAAACAATCACAAACGAGAAACTTGCTAAGAAAATTGAAGACTATCAAAAATGGAAAAATGAAGCTGCGAATGTTGGTAAGGAAATTGCTTCTATAAATGCTGAAATAAAAGAATTAAATGCTCAGAAACTTGATAATATTACAAAATACTTTGATAATAGTAACGAGTATATTAATTCAAAAATATCTCGTAGACAATCTTTGATAGATTTGAAGAAAGACCGTGGCAGTCAAGTAAAAGTATCGGATTATAATTATTTGATAAAACTTCAAAACGATTTAATTAGTAATTCTAAAAAAGAATTAAATGCTTACACCAAAGTATTTAATCAGCAAGTCAAAGAAGGAATTATTAAAAAAGGTAGCACTGATTATAAAGCAGGACTTTCTTATATAAATCAATTGAATTCAGATATAAGAACCGCTACTTCTTCTATTTATGATTTTAAAACAGAAATTAGAAGTCTTAAATGGGAAAGTTTTGACACAGGTATTACTAAGATTAATAATCTTAAAGATGAGATATCTGACTTAGCCGATTTGATTAGCGACGATGAAGCACTAGATGAATATGGCGAATATACAGACAAAGGGATTACAAAACTTGGTTTATATGCTGAACAGATGTCTCAATCAAAAAATCTTGTTTCTCAATATGGCACAGCTATTGCAACTCTAAAGAAGGAACTTAAAGCTGGTACTATAACTCAAAAACAATATGATGAAGAATTGGCTAATTATCAAAGTTTGCAAAGAGATGCAGTAAGTCAAACGCAAGCCGCAGAAGAAGCTATTGCCAATCTTGAAAAGGCTCGTATTCAAACAGAAATAGATGCCATAGATAAGGAAACTGATAAATTTAAAGAATCAATTGAACTGAGAAAAAAAGCACTACAGGCAGCAAAAGATTTACATGACTATGAGAAATCTATATCTGAAAAAAGCAAAAATATAACTTCATTACAGAAACAAATAGCAGCTTTAAAATTAAGTACTGATAGAAAAGATATTGCACAAAGACTGAAACTAGAAAACGAACTAAACCAAAAGAAAGATGAACTTCAAGAGGAACAATATCAACATTCTATCGATGCTCAGTCTGATGCTTTAGATGATGAATATGATAAATACGAAAAAGCACAAAAAGCAAAAACGGATGCACTGGAAAAATCTTTAAAAGACCAAGAAACTCTTGTTAAAAATGCATTAAATCAAGTTATGAGTGATACTACAACGGTTAGTGATGGTATCAAATCATTAGCAAGTGAACATGGTTTGACAATAACTGATAGCATTATAACTCCATGGCAAAATGCTATTACTGCGATTGAATTATATAGACAAGCACTGAATTCATTACCAGATTCTCCTTTGGGAAGAATGGTGGAAACTTCTGAAAAAGCATCAAGTACTGTATCTAAAACTGTGTCTGATATGTTTAGTGGTGGAAGCTCAAAATCTGCCTCATCTGCTGAGTCAAATAAAAAAACATCAAACAAGACATTACCAATCAGTTCTGTTTCATATCTTGGTGATAAAGGTGAACTTAACAAAGATTCAAACATTGTAGATAGATTAAAATCCCTAGGCTATGACTCTAGTGAAAGCTCAAGAGCAACACTATGGAAATATTTTGGATTAAGTGGTACATATAAGTCAACATCGGCTCAAAATTCAGCATTGATAGCTGCTATGAAAAAAGCTGGATTTAGCAAAGGTGGAAAAGGTAAAATAGTTAACTCACTTGATGATGAAGGAATTGCTTTAGTTAAGAGAAATGAGCCGATTCTTACTGCAAAACAAGGTGAGCTATTTGAACAACTGGTAAATGACCTTCCATCTGTTAAAGCTGCTGTTAATTCGTATTATAAACCAAATATAAGTAATATCTCACCAAACAATGGAGGAATAAACGTACATTATGATAATTTAATTAATGTTGAAGGAAATCTTGATAAAACAGTTGATGTTCAAGGTATTGTTACAAAAGCAATAAAGAAAAGTCAGGAAGATTTGGTAATGTTAATAAGACAACGTAAATAATTTGCATTGGGACTATTCAATTTTGAGTAGTCCCTTTTATATGCGGAAAGGAGTAAATATGTTTTCTAATTTCATAGCAGATAGAGAATCAAGCGAAGAATATGGAGTTGTATGTGTAAGATTTGATACGATATCTGGTGCAGAAATTGTTTCTGGAGAAGGTGAAACTGAACTAAATATTAGTAAAACTCCTAGAAGCAATAAATTTAAAATATTAAGCCAAGAATATACTAAACCATTATCATTTACATTCCAAATAATAAATGATGATGGTTCTAATATAGACGAAGTAAAAGAACGCTCAATAAAAAAATGGCTTTGCAAACGAGGAAAATTTATAAAATTTCAGATGGATGATGATAGATTTTATGATACTGAGTTTGAAGTCAATATATCAAATCCGCAAATTATCAAAGTGATAAATGTTGTAGGTATGGAGTTTACTGTTACTTGCAATGCTCCATATGGATATTCTTCTATGATAAAAAAATCATATAATATCGTTTCTACCAATCAACAGATTAAATTATATATTAATAATGACATTGACGATTATATTTACCCTAATATAACTATATTAGCTAACGCGCCTGGAAGTTTATCTATTACTAATAGTACAGAGGTTAGCAATAGTGTTTTTACGATTAATAATTTAGTTGCTGGCGAAACAATCACAATTGAAGGAGAAATACCATTTATATCATCTTCTACTTCTCATGATGTATGGAAAGATTTTAATAAACGCTGGATAAGATTTGTTGATGGATTAAATACTCTAACGTTTAGTAATTTGTGTACGGTTACTATTAGCTACAGAGAACCGAGAAGGGTTGGTGTATAATATGGTATTTGGTGTTGACGCTTACAACCGCCCTGAAAGACCAATAGTTTATTTGGCTACACAAAATAAGAAAATATTAGGAACTATACAAGCAAGAGAATTGCAAGGAGACTTGTGTTTTAACAATATATCCACGGTCAGTTTTACAGTATATAAATATGAAGATGGTAAACCAACATATAATTATGAAAATATTGAAGAAACATTATTAGTTCAAATCACAAATGTTGGATGGTTTTTAATTAATAAAATATCTAAAAATGGGAATGGAGTTAATGAATATAAAGAAGTAAGCGCATTTTCGCTCGAATATGAAGCATGTTCAAAACTTTTAACTTCTTTCGGACAATTAGGTGTTTCAACCGATGAACAAGGAGGATTAGATAGATATAAATTATATGACTTGTATGACATATCTCATAGTATAATTCATATTTGGTTACAAAAAATGCCATCATGGACTGTTGGATATATTGACCCAGCAATAACTACACAGTATAGAACGTTTACTGATGATGAGGTCGGAGCATACTCGTTTTTAGTTGAAAAAGCAAGCCAGTCATATGAATGTATATTCCAATTTGACACAAAAGCACAAACCGTTAATGCTTATAAGTTAGAGAATATAGGCAAAAACACAAATATATATTTGTCATATGATAATGTAATTGTGAACACAATTTTAGAGTCGGATGAAGCGGATATTAAAACTGTGTATACAGTTGCTGGTGGTGATGATAATGGTTCTACCTTGGGAATTATAGAAGTAAATCCAACAGGAACAAATCAAATAGCAAATTTTAGTTATTATAAAAAGTGGATGAGTGAAGCTCTAAGAACTAGATACGAACAATATGAAGTTTCGTACAATAATAGACTTAGCAGTTTCACTAATGCTATTACTGCCCTACAGGGTTTATATGGAGAATTGAATAATTTATATAATAAATTGCCAAGTACACCCGATAGTACGAATTGGTCTGAATATGGCTCTGTTGCATTACAAGAGAAATATGATATTTATAACAATAATATGGCTTTATATATTGGGAAAACTGATTCTACAAGCATTGCCAATTATAATAGTAACTATTCATTAAGAGAATCTGTTAATGCTGAACTTAATATCAGAAAATCACAAATAACAGCAAAAGAAACTGAAATAAAAAATCAAGAATCATATTGTAAGAGTCTAACTATAAATTTACGGGAATATCTTGGAGAAGATTTATTTAAAGAGTTGAGTAAATTTTATAGGGAGGATACATTCACCGATGATACTTTTATAGTTACAGAATCCATGACAGATGCTGAAGCTTTAGAGATGAAACGTGAATTGTTAGATATGGCTCAAAAAGATTTGGCTAAAAGATGTAAACCTTCTTATACACTAGAAGTAAATGCTCTCAACTTTACTAGAATTCCAGAATTTAAAAGGTATACTGATCAATTAGAATTAGGCAATATCATGACAATTGATTTTGACAATGATATTTTAGTCGAATCTCGACTATTAAAGATACATATAAATTGGGATAATCCAGATGATTTTTCTTTAACCTTTAGTAGTAAGAATAGGTTAGATGGTTATGATATTCAATTAGCTGAAGTACAAGCTCAATCAAGTGCAATATCAACTTCTTATAATATTAATGGAACCGGATGGAATAACGCCAAGAATAAGACAAGTTCTTTTAATGAATACATGTCTTCCACTCTTAATTTGGCAAATCAGAAACTAAAAAATGCTTCTAATGAAACTTTCATTGCGGATTCTACAGGTACTAAATGGAGAAAATGGCTTGATGAAACAAATAACTATTCTCCTAACCAAATGTGGGGTGTTGGAAATGGGTTATACCTTACTCAAAATGCGTGGCAAACTGTTAGCATGGCTATTGGTGAAGGTGTTTATAATGGACAAACTGTTTACGGGGTGTGGGCACCATTATTATGTGGTGATTTAATACTTGGTAATCAATTGGCTATTTTAAATGAAGCCGGCAATTTTTCTATTACTAATGCTAATGGGTTTAATGCTGTAAATGGTATTTATTCTGTTGGGATTAATCCTAATACTCCTAGCGAAATATTTAAGATTGCTGTTAATGGTACTAAAAAATTATATGTAGATACAGTAAATAATAAACTTAAATTTTCTGGTGACTTGGAGGCAGCAACAGGTACATTTTCTGGATTAATAACGGGTGGTTCAATCAATATTAATAACGGTAGGTTTTCTGTTGACCAATATGGTTTAGTTACTATAAATTCTAACGGGTTGGTAGTTAATAGTTCTAATTTTTCGATGTCACAAGATGGTACTTTGAGTTGCCATAATCTTACTGCTACAAATGGTAATTTCTCAGGAACGATTTATGCCTCTACTATTAATGGTTCAACTATAAATGGATCAGAATTTAACAATATTGATAGTGCTAACAATAATGCTGCTACAATAAAGAACGGTAGATTCACCGGAACATCATTTGCATCTTATGAATTTTCTAATGTCACCGGAGGTGCTGTAGGATCAAAATTTTCATTGATAAACGCAGCAAACGTATGGATTGCTGATAATTCATTCGGTGGAACTGGCGATACGACAATTAATGGTGGAAATATTAATTGTAGAATTATTAATGTTTCTAATTCTATTAGTATGAATGGTTATCCTTTAAGTTATTATTTTGCTACTACAGGGCATACTCACTATGATTTAACTGATGGTGGACAGTCAGTTAGATGGAATGGGAACAAATTGTTTCCATGGTCGACAGCAGATTTAGGAGATCCTACTCATAGATGGGGAACTATTTATGGAACGTTGGCTACATCTTCAGATAGAAATCTAAAACATGATATTGAGGATTTACCAGAGATATATAAACAACTCATACTTAAGCTTAAACCTGTGAGATTTAAATACAATGATGGTACAAGTGATAGATATCACACTGGATTTATTAGTCAAGATGTTGAAATGATTATGCAAGAATTAGGTATGGATACTAAAGATTTTGGTGGATTTATTAAATATCCAACTTATGCCGTAATGAGTGAAGATGGGACGTTTGATACTACAAGTGAATTAACAGGATATATTTATATGTTGAGATATGAAGAATTTATCTCCCCAGCTATTAGTTTAATTCAAGAATTAGAAAAAAGAATTAGATCAATTGAATTAAAACAATAAGGTATTTACATATTCTTGTATTTTTTACAATTAGTGCTATAATACAAGTAGGAGGTATATATTATGAGAAAAATAAAAAAATTAATTATTACGTTATTATTGTTAGCACTAAGTGTTATATCAAATAACACATTTTCCAACGCTGCTCAAACTACTGTTTGGTCGTTTAATGGAACGATTACACCTAAATACGAATTTATGGTTGGTGAAATACCAATGGGTAGAGATTTTGTGGCAAATGGAACATTGACAAATGGTATAGTAACATATGATGCAAAAGAACTAACCATTGCAACTTTCCCAGATAAATTAACACAAGCAAGCAAAGATAAAAAAATAAGCGTTTCAATCTTTAAAGATGTAGATAGCAACAAACAAATAGAGGGATGTAATGTTGATGTTTCTATAGTTGTTAATGAGTTTAATCCTACATTAAAATGTGACTTAGATGGAAAAGAATTTGTAGTTGATAAAATGTATTGGAAGTCTGAGGATGGATTCGAGACACATAGCTATATTGAAAATTTACAATTTAATACAACTAATGTTTATGGAAGACTATTACGTAGTCAAGTACAATATTTAAATAATAATAATAATAATTTGTATCTTGGATATAATTATTTTAAGTATAAAGTATTAGCTAGTGACGAAATCGGAAACAAATATAATCCAGCTTATGGAACATTCACAGTAAAGTATACAAAAACACCCCATATTGCAGTTGGCAAAACCTCATTTAGTATATCCGTTCACAAAAATAAATATAGAGTTTTAGTAAATGGAAAAGTGCAAAAAAATGTTACAGTTAAGAATTTAAAATCTAAGACTGTGTATGATGTTATAATTCAACAAATTAAAACAAAAAATGGATGCAATGTTGAAGTATGGTCTGGAACTATAAAAACTAAATAATATATAAAAGAGTAATGAGTTAATTTTCATTGCTCTTTTATTATGCTTATCACCTCTCCCAAACCAAACATTTCCCAATATTCACAGAATAATCTGTTGACATTATATGTATAAAGTGCCATAATATAAATATAAATTGTAATATTATGTTACAGCTTAGTGGTTAATTATTTATGTTTACCGCCATACTTTTACAAAAAGTGTAAATACTATCGTTTATAATCAAGTAAAGGTGGTGGTGAATATGAATGAGAACAAGGATAAACCAATAAAAGATGAATCAACCAAGGAGGATGATATTATGTTAAAAAAAATAGACAAGACTAATATCAATGGATTAACAGCCGATAAAAAAGAAATATTAAAGAAATTGCTTGGTACTGTTAAATCTCCTCTCGATATCAACAAAATGAGGGATGAGATGAAGTATGCAAAAAATTAACTTTAATGATAGGTCATTTAATGGCTTTTTAGAAAAAGAAGATATACTATTAGATACAGGTGTATTAATTGCATATCTAAGCGAGCATGATACATGGCACACTACTGTTAAGACACTGTTTGAAAATCACATTTTTAATAATGATAATGCAATCTTTTTGTATATTAATCCATGTGTTTTAAATGAAATCACTCATCTTACAACCCACAGGAAGACTATCAATAATTATCTTGAAAAACATCCAGAAATAGTACTGACTGATAAACAAAAAGATGAAATTGAAAAGAATACATTGAGTTCGTTAAAAATATTAATCGACAATGATATTCTTATTCCATTAGATGGAGACAAAGATACATATTTAAAGCAAGTAGAAACATGTAAAGCTTTGGGTAGTGCAGATGCTTTTAATGCAAGTTTAGCAAGTGAATTTGGTATTAGTTTTTTAACTGTAGATAATAAATTAGTATATAATATAGAAAGTAATATCGCCTACTTTAAAGATATGAATAATCTTTATTATACCACGGCAAAACATAAGGATTATTAGTTATGTAAAAATCATTAAGCACTTACTCACAAGGTAGGTGCTTTTTTGATATCATATAGGACGCTCAATTCGATTAAAAAAAATACTCTCTCAGACTCCAATATTTTTTAATGAAAATTTCACCATTTTATACTTGTCCAAAATTTGTAACAGTGGTATACTTAACTAAACGGAAGTATTATTTGACAAAACGTAACACTTCTACTAACATATATTATCTACAAACTGAATACTACATATTATATGGTAAATACTTATTATAAAATATGTTAGAAAGTTGGTGATATATATGAGAGACAATAAAAATGATTTTGATAAGAAAGAGGAGGATAATTCTATGAGTGCTGCTGGATATGCTACATTGAATATGAATATAATAAACACAAAGAAATCTAAGATTATATCATCTAAAGAAGCATTAAAAGATGTAACTCCAATAATTTGGGACAATGAAGTATTGAATGGAAATAAAAAAGTTATAATTACAAAAGCAAATAATGAGGAATAATAAATGTGCAAAGTTGGGGATATTATTTTAGTTAAGAGTTATATTAGTCAAGGTAAAGAAATAGACAAGCATTCTTTTGTAGTATTAAATGTTGAGCATGGGAAAATAGAAGGATTGGATTATAATTTAATGTGTAATGTTATGTCTTCATTTTCTTCCCCTCAACAAAGATTAAAAAAGTTAGAGTATCCTGGAAATTTTGAAATAACTCACAATGATAGTAATGTTTTAAATGGCAATACAAAAGATGGATATATCAAAGCAGAACAATTTTATTATTTTGATAGAAAAAAATTAGATTTCGAAGTAATAGGAAACTTAGACACAACATTCTTTGAAAAATTAATTAAATTTATACATAGTTTAGATGAATATGAACATATCATAGATAACTTATAAATAATCAAGCTTTGGTTGCCTTATTTGGATTTCCAAGGCTTTTATTATTATTATTAATCAACTTAACACCCTTCTACTTTGGAGAGTGCTTTTTTGATGGGAAAAATAATGTTAATTTCTTCATATTTAGTATTGACATATGACTTGTTACATGTTATGATTATCTACGTAACAAGGAGGTATGAATATGAACGATAAAAGAAACGACGTTCGCAATATATTTATTACTACTGAAGTTGCCAAGAAATTTGATATGACTCCTAGCTATATAATAAGAGTTGCTCAATCATTAGATTTAGATGAGTCTGAGATGCGTGAAGCAGGGAAAAGGAACTATTTGTTTAGCCTAGAAGCCGTTGAAAAAATCGGAAACAAATTGAATAGGAATAAATAAAATGCAGCCACTCTCTCGTCGAAAAGAATAAGTGACTGCAATACATAAGAATGTTGTTCTTATATTGTTATTATATCATGCTTTCAGAATATTATCAATTATATTTTGGAGGAAATGAATATGAAAAAAGTAAAATTACAAATTGTATGCAGGAAAGAAATACTAGGAAAAGAAATTAATTTTTATGGAAGCATCGAAAATCCATATTTTTTACCATCTGATATTGCAAATTGGCTTGGAATATCAAATTACAGGCAAATGATTAAAAGTGCTGAATTATCAGACGATCAAAAGGGTGTATTTTTAATTGACACCCTTGGAGGAGAACAAGAAAAGGTATTTGTAAATGAAGATGGTCTATATGATACACTAATGGCTTCACGTAAAAAAGAATCTAAACCATTAAAGAATGAAATCAAAAAATATCTAAAACAAATTCGTCTTACAGGCGGTTATATTCCTATTTCTAAAGAGGATTCACCAGAATTAATTATGGCAAAGGCATTAAAAATTGCAGAAAAAACCATCCAAGAAAAGAATACTATTATATCAGAATTAAAACCAAAAGCACAAGCATATTCAGATTTAATGGACTCAGATGGATATCTTCAATTTATAGATGTTGCAGGAATGGTAGAAATCGGTAGGACAAAATTAATGGATTTCTTGAGAAAAAATAAAGTTCTAACTCGCCAAAGCAATTATAATGTTCCATATGGAAGATTTAGAAATAATGGAATGTTCAAAGTGGTTGTAGAAGAAACTAGGCATGGTAAGATTGGTAGTGTTACATTGGTTTCACCCAAAGGATTAAATTACATATATAAACTTATTAACAAAAAGGATATGCAAGATGAATTTGATTTAGAAAAATTGCAGGAGGCACACGCCAATGCTTAACATCTATCCTACTGTTCAAGAATCAAGAATTAATCATCTTATTGAATTTTTAGAAGAATATGATAATTGGCAAGCACCTCACCATTATACTATCATAGAATGGATTAGTGATAACGATGAACCCTGTACTTATGAGTTATACAATCTAACAATGGAATTAGTTCAAGGTATCGTGATTTGTAGTGATGCAGATGAAATATTGTGGGACAACCAATATGCATTGCACTCTTTTCTTGCTGATAATGTTGATATGATTCAATATCATAGTGATGGGAATTATATAACTATTGTTCTTGTAGGTGAAAGTTATGATGGCTTTATAAGGATTTATTATTAAATTATAATATGAATTTTATAAAACACTCTTCTATTCAGGGAGTGTTTTTATTATGCGCAAAAGAGGAGGAATTTTAAATGGAAAAAGATATGAACCAAGAAATAAAAACAGCTTTATATGATGGAGCCAAGATTGAACAGGTATTAAACTTTCTTAATACTCTCCCAGTTGCAGGAGTAAATAACATTACTGGAATGGGATTTGTGTTTGATGTTTTAACTCACCCAATTATCCAAGACAACTCAAAAAATGAAGCAAACAAGTAGACCTAATAAAATAACACTTTTATCATGAATTTAAGGCTATATTTGGTATTATTTGATACTAAATATAGCTATTTTTGACTAATCAACTTACATATTTTTACATAAAGGAGGTAATTTATGGCACTTATACCACAGGAAATAACTCTTAATATTAGTAAAAGAACCGAATATTGTTATATTGATATACCACAAGGAGACAATATAGACAGAGTTTTTTACATAAAACTTGTAAATGGATCAGATGACTACATAGTCCCATCAACTGCACAGGTTACATTTTCTATGTCTCGTGTAAATGCAGAACCAATTTTTAATAATTGCCCTGTTACAACTGATGGAAAAATTAAATTTACTGTTACTTCTGCGATTTCTGCATTAAACGGAAGACACCCTTGTACTTTTACAATTGTTGATTCTGCCACTGGTGGAACAACTTCTACATTTGCATCAACTATGTTAATTGAAAAAGGTGTGAATATAGAACAGTTTATTGTAAAAACTGGAGAATTTACCGCTTTAACAGAAGCTTTATTAAAAGTCGGAGATGTGGTTACACAGGTAGAAGCATGTAAAACAGCCACTACAAATGCAAACAATGCCGCAACTTCTGCTAATGCTGCAGCAACTTTAGCAAATGAAAAAGCTACTTTAGCAGATTCAAAAGCCACTCTTGCTGATGAAAAGGCTACTTTAGCAAATGATGCAGCAACTGATGCCACTAATGCAGCTAATACTGCAAATCAAACAAATACTACCATACAAAGTGCTGAAGCATTAAGGGTGATTGCTGAAACAAATAGAGCTACTGCCGAAACAACAAGACAAGAATTTTATGACGCTTATAAAATACTAGAAACATATGATGACACAAAAAATTATATTGTTGGTAATCATATAACAAAGTTTGGCGCCTCATACCAATGTATATCCCCCACTACTGCTAACTCAGGACATTCTCCTATAGCTAATGCAGATAATACGTGGTGGAAATGTATTGCTGCGAAAGGTGCGGATGGTACTGGTGGCAATATGATGACAACTGTATATGACACCGAAAATAAAGCTACTGACATTTTCAAATATATTGGTGACAAATCTCAACTCCAAACCCAATCAAACGCTGATTTGGTTAGTGCTGTAAACGAAGTTGATGAATTAACTAAACTTAACGGTAAGGGGAATTCTTTATATGATACCATGCCAACACCAGACGAATTTCCACTAGGAATAACAACCAACTTATCACACACGATTGCGCTTGGATTATATAATATTTTAGGATATACATGGTATACATTAATAACGGTAAGGTCATTAGATAATGAAGTAAATGCTTTTTTGCAGTATTTTTATACAAGTGATAAACTATTTTATAGATATGGAAATGTTACTACGGGATGGAGCCTTGCTTGGAATATTATAAATGTTGATAATACTATTCAGGCATTACCAAACAATGTAATACTATCCACTGATATACAAAAAAATGGTGATTTTGATGATTACTTTGATACTGTTATGGCTTATTCATTAATACAAATTGCACTAACTATATCTTTGGACAGAGGAGATATTGCTACATTAAATTCTACTGGAACTGAAATAATAGATAATCTAAATACTGTAACAAACAAAAATATTTCTTACTATCTTGGGTTGGATGTTAATTTATCGGATTCTGATAAAATAGGATTAAGTGCTAGTATTCAAACACAAAATAATATAGAAATATTGTTAGAAAAAATCAAAAAAGCAAATCAAAAGACAACTATTTTAGGAGTAGGAAGTATGAGAGATATATCATCTGCATATAATAGAAATCCATCCTTGTTTATAGATAAAGTAGATAAAATTTATGTATTTGCAGGTGATTATGAGGGAACTTACCTAGAAACAAATGTGTGGCTAAACGAGTATGCTTACTTGAACATAATGAATTCCGGCTTGCCTATTTATTGGATTCCTTGCTTCCAGAATGGATTGTGGACAACTGGAAATGATACTTCATATTTTAACGCTCAATACAACGAATTATTTGATTCAACTACATCAAACTTGTTTAAATGGTTTTTATATTACTATAGTAAAGACACATCTGATTTCCAAACATATCTCAGTCAAAATCACGATACTACTACTTTAATGGCTGATACAAGAAATATATGGTGTGCTTCTATTATACCAATGCTTTTTAATAATAATTACCAAACATATGTACAACAATATAACAGTGAAAATGGAACAAATATAACAGAACCTTTTAGTTTTATTGAAGATACTGTTTTATTTACAAGTGGAGGTGGTGTTCAGCATGGAATAGGACATACTATACACAGATTTCACACAAATGACCGTACTAGCTATGTGAATTTTAGTAAATGGTTAATTAAAAAAATAATAAACAATATGGAATAATCCTAACTAAGTATAGATTTATACCTAGTTATTTTTATGCCAAAAATGTCTTTAAATGCAATAAAAAAAGAGAAGGATAAATCTCTTTACTGGGGAGTATGTCCTTCTCTACGCATGGAATGCGCTATATGTTATTATAGCACAAATCCATAATTTGGCAAGTAGTAAATAATCACTACTGCTTATAATAAAAGAAAGGATGAGTGTAAATGGGTTATGGAATGGTTAAATCAAAATGCGGGGTTAGTAATAGGAATTGTATTAGCGTTAATTAATATAGGGGGGTGGTTCTGGACTAATTTTAATAAAGCTTACAAAATAAAAAAGGCTAATGAAGATTTTCATGAGACAGTAAATAATCACAGCAAAGAAATTAATGAATTAAAGTCATCTTATAAAGACTTGTTATTAAAATTTGATGCATTATTCGAAATAACAAAAATACAAATTAGATATAGTATTGTATCGGCTTGTAATGATGCACTTGAAAGAAAAGAAATAGACCAATATCAATTACAGGCAATAGAGGACATGTATACAGTTTATACTGAGATTTTACACGCTAATAGTTACGTAACAACAATTGTACATAAGGTTCGCAAATTGCCACTTATTGTTTCTGATTAGGAGGCTGCGATGAAAAAGAAATTCAAATTTACAGATAAGCAAATTATAACATTTACTAAAAAATGGACTAATCGGCTTTTATGGTGCGGTGTTTTCTGGGTTACATGTAGCTATATATTGGCGTTTATAGGAAAGACAGAAATTGCCGAAAGCTTAAGTAAAGCTGTTGTTACTATTATAATTGGAACTTTTGTTCCTTACCTTGTAAAATCGTTCTTTGAAACATTTTGTGAAAAACATAATGAATTAAAAGAAAAAGGATTAACTGAAGATGTTTCTGTTGAGACAAAAGAAGTCGAATAATATCGTACTTATTAACTGAACCAGAGATGGTTCTTTTTTAATTATAGGAGGTTTCATTATGGATTTTATTATTAACAATTGGATGGTAATCGTTGGTGTTATAGCAGTATTAGTAGCTATAGGATATGCAATTTATAAATTTGTAGGTCTCCCAAGTAAGGATCAAGTAAAGAAAATCAAAAAATGGTTGCTGTATGCTGTAGTAGAAGCAGAAAGAATCTTGGGTAGTCAAACAGGAATATTAAAACTTCGCACCGTATATGACATGTTTATTACTAAATTTCCTGTGGCTGCAAAATTAGTTTCTTTTGAGACATTCAGTGCATGGGTGGATGAAGCTCTGGAAGAAATGAAAAAGTTGTTAGAAACAAACAGTGCAATAAAAAATATTGTTATTGGAACAGATACAAAAAAAGAATAATTTTATTATAAAATTGATACTTGGAGGGAAGTTGATCTTCTCTCCTCTTTTATTTATTTAAGGAGGCAATACTATGGCAAATAAATTAACTGGAAAAGGATTAGCTGATTTTGCAATTAGTAAATTAGGGGTTCCATACGTTTACGGAGCGAAAGGTGCAGATGGAATCTTTACAGAAAATAGATTAAATAATTTAGCAAAAAATTATCCAAATATGTTTACTTTGGTTTATAAATCTAAAGCTAAGAAATTTATAGGTAAGGTTTGTTGCGACTGTTCAGGTCTTATAAGTTGGTATACCAATAAAATATTAGGTTCTGCTCAATTATATTCTACTGCATCAAAAAGAGGATTAATAAAAGATATAGATAAAGCTCCTATTGGAGCCGTATTATGGCATAGCGGTCATGTGGGAGTTTATATTGGAAATGGATATTGTGTTGAAGAAAAGGGTATAAATTATGGCTGCGTAAAAAGTAAAATTTCTGATACTCGTTTTACACATTGGTTAACTTTTAATTATATAGACTATGATGAATCTAAAGAACCAGTGGCTACAAAAACAAAGAAAAATAATCCATACGACAAACCTTTAAGCCTGCTAGTTAAAGGTAGCAAGGGAGAAAGTGTTAAATGGCTACAGTTTGAACTTAATGAAGCAGGTTACAATGTATCTATAGATGGAGTTTTTGGAAAAGATACTTTAAAATATGTAAAAGCATTTCAGCAATCTTGTAAAATTACAGTAGATGGAGAGGTTGGAAGTAATACAATTAAAGCTTTAGTAAACGATAAATAGGTAATATAAATGATGGAATTTATTGTATAGGAGAGAGATTGCTATAGTAGTCTTCTCTCCTATTTTTGATGTAATGCAGTTGTGCTTTCAGCCCAACTTTGTCCGTGAACAAGTTCACGTCCAACGATTAATTTTATATTAAAAAAATTACTTGAAAGGTGGCTCGAATGAAAGAATTATGCGAAGAAAGAAAACTTATAGCAAATGTTGTAGATGTAGAAACAGGGGAAATTATAAATGATATTTATGAAAAAGATAAAATAGTTCCATATAAAGAACCAAAAGAAGATGATAAGATTTACGACTTTAACAGTAATGAAAAATTTGTGAAATTATATTTAGGAGTGAATGAGTTGAGAAAATATTTAACACAAGGAGAATTTGCAGTTGCAATGTCATTAGCAGATTTTATTTGTTATGACGATTGTATCGTTAGAAAAGGTGGTCATCATAATGGAAAAATATTATCTGTAAAAGAATTATCAGAAGAAATGAATATACATTATGATGCTTTAAGGAAAACTATAACTTCTCTTACAAAGAAAGGTGTTATAGGTATTCATAAAACAGGATGTAAAGATAATCCAAATATAATGGTAAAAGCCATTACTGTTAATCCTTATATATTCACTAAAGGTAATAATGTTAATAAAACTATATTAGGATTGTTTGAACATACCAATTGGAAAAATAGTTAACGTAAGAATAAGAGAAATCAAAGCCCGAAAATCTTGATTCCAACCTTATAAATCAAGCGTTTCGTGAATTTTAGAATGGGAAAATTATTCCCAAAAAGCAACCAATTTTGGGAGCGAAATTCCCAAATGTGAAAATTATATTCAGAATTCATTTACTAAAATAGGAGACAACCAGAATTGGAAGTCTCCTATTTTTTTGCTATTTACAAGGAACTAAAAATCTAAAGAGTTTAATTTTATATGGACATTCATCTTGATATTTAATTTGTATTTATGTTATTCATTTTGTTTCCTATTGCATCTGCCACAGAATTAACAGCTTTTTCGTTGTGCTTATCAAAGACTTCAACATATACTTTCCCTGTAATATCAGGACTGGCATGTCCCAGCATTTTGCTTATATCATATAACGTTACGCCAGATGCATTTGCCACAGATGCTACCGAATGTCTTAACCCTCTAAGCGAAATGTCTGGCAAATTATTCTTTTTAATGAATTTTGCAAACATAGATGAAAGATGTGCCGGATTTAAAGGTTCTCCGTTCAAGTTAGATACTACATATTCATTTTCATTAATGTTTGAATTGTCATTGGCTTCTTCTTTTAAATAAGTTTTTCTATTTTCTATTTGTTGATTATTAACTCTTTCTAGCACATTACGAAGCAAATCTGGTATTATTAATTTACGAATTGAAGTGGATGTTTTTGGTGCCTTTTTAATTACATCATTATCTGCTCTTACAGCAACTTCATCGATAATTATTATATTTTCTTTTAAGTCAACATTTTTCCACTTCAGTCCTGAGATTTCTTCCCTACGTAATCCTAACATACCAGCTAAATACACAGCAGGTTCTAATAATGTTCCTTCAGATAAAGAGAATAACTTTTGTAATTGTTCAAGATTATAGAAGTTAATTTTGGGTTTAACGTATTTAGGTGGCACCACTTTTTCCATTGGATTATTACGAATAACATCTTGTTGTTTAGCAAGTCCTAAAGCTGTTCTTAATAATACATAATGCTTTTTTACCGTATTCGTAGACAAAGGTTCTTTTTTACCTTTTGGTGGAGTTGTTAGTTTGTATTGAAAATACTCTTGTATATCTTTAGGAGTTAGTTTTTGAATCTGAATTTTACCTATATCAGCATCCTTTATATGATTTATTATTGCTTTATATCCACAATAGGTTGTTGATTCATTTATGGGCTTAACTACTTTTTCTAACCAATAATCTAACCATTCTTCCAAAGTTTCGTTTTTCGGCTTAACTACTTCATCTTTTATTTTATCCGCTTCAAATGTTTTTATGATATTTTTTGCCTCTGGTTTAGTTTTACAGGTGACAGTCTTTTTAATTGGTTTGTTATTTTCGTCAGTTCCATAATAAAGTGTAACATAATATAGTTTTTTTACATCATCATAGGATACATTTTTTATATCTGTTTTTTTACGTGACATAATTTGTAATCTCCTTGTTGATAATTTTTCTACCTAACTTTTCTACCTAACAAGAAAATTATATCATAAAATAATTAACTTTTCTACCTATTTTTCTACCTTTTTCAATATATTGTAGTCAATTATCCGACAGTCACTATATATAGTGTGTTATAGCAATAAAAAACACCACATATAGTGGTGTTATTACTGGGCTACAAGGATTCGAACCTTGAGATGCTGGAGTCAGAGTCCGAAAATTATGCCATTATATGGATTTTTATAATATTGTAGAATCTTATTCATTCTTATAATAATCCAGTGTTTATGCGGTATTCATTTTGTGTTTTATGTTTATATATTATTAAACGATTTTATAATATTTTATATGTTCTTATACAGTTTATACTACGATTTTTCTACCTAATTTTCTACCAAAATCAGTCCATGTATCACATTTTTAATCCGCTCTTATTCTATCACTTTTTCAAAATCAGAGTACATCCATTCATCAAATGTTTTACGAGGTACAATGATTCGTTTGCCTATTCTTATAAAAGGAAATATACCACTTGTTGACAAAGAATATGCCCTATTTTTATTAATTCCTAGTATTTTCTGTATGTCCTCTACTGTATAAACTTTTGTTTCATCTACCATTTTGTAATCCTCCTTATTCTGCTAAATAAAAATCTTTAATATATTCCAAGGCATCGTTCTCATTGTCAAACATTCTGTCGACACATTCTAAAATCCAAGGATGAATCTCATTTCCTTTATTGATTCCAATCACAGGTATATGTAATTCTTTTGCTAAATACATTTCTATAGCACTTCCTATACTGTTTGGCGAATTGAAATTAGTCAATAATAAATTAGACGTTCTGACATGATTTAAATCGTAATTCATAATCTCACGTTCTGAAATATGACGTTTGTTAACAAAATTAAAATAATCGCATGGATTAATAATCGTTAATTTATAATTTGTTTCTTGTTTTAAAAGCCACTCTTTATACTTAACTCTCCACTCATTTTGTGAAGCCATATTTAATCCGCTCATTCCACCACATAAATAAATCTTAAACCTGTCCATCTATTCACATCCTTTTCTATAAAGTCTATCAATTTCTTTGGCTACTTCTTCAGCACTTCTGTTTTCATTATTAATCGTAAAATCAATTAGATTGTTAATGTTTTGAAAATCGATCTTATCAGTTTTAAATCTTCTTTCAGCTTCTTTCTTCTTTTCTTCTGTTGCATTATCTCCACGTAGTTCTTGACGTTTTATAATTTCTTCATCTGATATATTTATTAAGAAACCTGTAAATGGTATGAAATTTTCTCTTAGTTTACGTAAACCACTTGGTGTTAAGATACATATGGTTTTATCATCTGCATTTTCATAGCTTGAAAAACTTGACCCATAAAACCATATACCTGATTCTGTATTGTAATGCCTTGCTTCTAAGAAAAATCCATCAATATATTTTGTTAAAAAATCTTCTACAGTAATAAAATTATATGAAATACCATCTGTCTCGAAAGGTCTTTTCGGACGTGTTGTAAATGTCACAATGCGAGTATATCCCATCTTACATAATTCATTAGCAATAGTATCTTTTCCTGTTGCACTCTTACCAACTATAATTAACACTATTTATCACCTCCTAAACATAACTCCTTAAACATAGGTAACGCTTCAATCCAATCACAAAACATTTGCCAGTCTGGAAGTTTATGTTGTCTACGTTGATTTAAAATTGTTTTAAGCTGCCTATAATTGGTAGTCATTCCTGCCGTTAACTCAAATCCTGATGGTATGTTATATAGAAGTCTTAAATAATCATTTTTATCCTGGGTTTTTAGATAGATTTCCTTTAGCCTTATCAATTCATTTATGGTGTTATTTGTAACATATTCATTACAAGATTCTTTAATATCCATTTTAGATATGCGATGCATCGTGGATTGACTTGATATAAAATCTATAAAGTGATATCTTTGCAATTCCACCCATGCTTTATTGGAAAATGTTAAATCAAACTGAACAATAATGCCTGTTAAAAATTGATTATGTCCTTCTCCTAATCCTGAACTACCTAATTTTTTAACTGTATTTGTTATTTCAGTATCCACTTTGGTTGTATCTGTCGCCATTGGATACTTGCTACATTTAATTGCGTTATCTAGCCCATATATCTGTGTATTTTCTATTTTCATAAATATCTCCTTGTGTTTAATATAATTTACTCTTCATCAACGAATTTCACTATTTCGCCATTCTCAATCACGGTTCTATATCCATTTTCTAAGAACAATTTCTCACATTCGCCAATAGTTATCTCCTTAGAAACTGAAAATTTTTCTTCATCTCTACTGCACAATCCCATCATCCTTACACATGCACACACCATTCCAACCATTAAAATACTACATAATCCTATTGTTGACATAATTGCGACTCCCATATTTTCACCTCTCTCTCTTAATCGCATTCAGGACACATTAAAACTGGTATAGTAAAACTGTTTCCCCATGCCTCATATGACTCTCTTCTTTCTTCCAATAATCTTCCACATATAGGACAACGTCTACTATCTATATCTGCTCTACGTAGTTCATCTTGCCATTCATCTCTTTCTTCTTCCTCTAGTTCTTCAATTAAACTTCTAATATGTATCACTCCTTGTCTTTTTTGAACTCATATCTACAAAAATAATGTGCTCCTATATGATCTGCTATATCATCATTTCTTTTGGTTCTTGAAAAATAAACTGTTTCAAAATCAAATATTTCAGTTTCTCCATTAAGTACTTTCTTAATATTTTTATACTCTTTTTCTGTTGGCGCCGCTTCATTTCTACTGCCCCATGATGAAAATTGTGACTTAGCACTTAAAACATCATATAAGCTTCCTTTAAATGCCCAATGTTTCATTCTGTTAAATATTACTTCAATTACTCCTCTTTGACCTCGATTGGATTCTCCTCTTGACTCAACCCAAACGATTCTTGCCAATAAATTAATTTCATCTTTCGTAAGTGTAATGTTCCATCGGTTTTTGCATTCTTTTTTCTTCTTTTTAGCTTTCTTTTTCTTTGCAGCTTTAATTTCTTTTATATCTATTTTCAAGTTGGTTACTTCAAGTCCACATATCTCTTCTTCACCAACTGTATATGTGGTTGTTACAGTCTCAGATTTATCTAATACATCTTCTGATGTTTCACTTGGCTCGCTAATAGCCAATTCATTATAATAAACCTCTCTTTTAATTGGTCTTCTGCTCTCGTATGCATTAGCGGAAGACGTTGTTGCTTGTGACTTCCACGAGAAAACGAAGAGTGATGTCGCTGCTAGAATAATTCCAACGCAACTTAGTACGCTATTCTTTTTCATGTTAGTTTTTACTCCTTTATTTGTTTATTATTATTACTTATTACCGCTTCAATTGATGGTTTTATTTGGTTTATAACTACTTTTAAATTCATTATATTTTCTCGTATATTTATACGAATCTCCAAATATATTATTTACTGCTATGTATAATTTTGGCTCATGCTCTTGTATTACTTCTAATTCAAACTCAAAATCTTTTCCATATGGACAGCCAGCACAACCAGTACGTTTTAATCCATATTCTGAATAACATCTACTATGTATTACATCAAACTGCTTTTCATATTCTCGCTTAGTTTCTTCTTTATACCAAAATATAGGTCTATATTCATCTGCTTTATCGCTATTACTAGAAAAACAATTCTTGTATGCTGACGATCTAGCACCGCCTTCGGCTTTTCTAACACCAACTAAACTTAAATCAATATCATTTATATTTTTAAAATCCTTTGCTACTTTCTTTTTTGCATAATCACAACATTTGTTAGATATTTTGAAATCGGGTGGATTCAATATCATAAATTCTTTTAATCCTTTATTATAATTAATGTTGAATTTACTTTTATCTCCCCACTCGTTGCACCACCACATTAACCCCACTTTGCAATTTGGATATTCTTTGTACAATTCTTCAAAAGGTTTATCTTCCCATTTAAATTCGTGTTTCTGTAATCTACTTATGTACTCGCTAACTTGTTTTGATAAAAATGGCTGACCATATGTTTTACAGCATGTTGGTATTGGTTTCTTTGCTTTTGCGTGTTCAATAGTAATTCCATATTTTTCTTCGAGATATTTAAGATGTTCTTTCGTCGCTTCATATTCAAGTCCTGTATCAAAGAATACGTACTTAATTTTACGGTCATTATCTACTCTACAACATAAATCTAGTAAAATATCACTGTCGCTACCTCCACTGATTGAACCTACTAAACTTTTATATCCTGAATGTAGCAATTTTTGATTTGTAACTAATAGCGATTTATATATATCACCGTCTTTTACTTGATCTAATAAAACATCTAGTGTTATTTCATTATTACTCATTAAATCTCCTTTCTTATGTTTCATATATTATCCTTATAAAACTTATAATTGAATTGATTTGGTTTTATGCTCTACATTTGATATCTATATTTGTTTTAAATACCATACATTGTGCCATGTATTTCATTTATTTTTCCTTTCTATTCGTATTATATTATTTATTATTAAATAACGCATTTATCTGGTTTCATAAATATGATATACTTCTCGTATCTCATTCATATCTTTTAATATCTTGTCATATAAATTTAACTTCTTATTTTTACCAAACACATTCAACATTTTTTGATACGTATAATATGTTTTCTTTAATTCTTTTAGTTGATCTGGCATTTTTGTTATGTAGTACAATTCAAGCTGTATAAGTTTATCTGTTGCAATAACACTTTCAATTACTTTCATTTTCTGCTCCTTTCATTATAAATGATAAATTCTAGTTGGTTTTAAGCCACCAATCCCCATTCCCATCATTAATATCTTTCATCTCATTAACACTAATCCCAATCGTTGTTCTTCTTCCATTATTATATCCGTCAGAAGGTCTATAATTTGCATTTGGTAATGATGGATACATAAATTCAATCATTGCGAAATTAGCTACGTCTGCAAGAAATTCTGTGTTACCAGTATCTAAATATTCTTGTAACTTTGCTTGTAAGCTGGGTATCGCTTTTAAACCTTTGTATGTATCATAATTATCTTTTACTGATCCAAATTTATAATAACTAGTTTGCATCATTTTCTTACGTATCTCGTCAAATTTAATTGAATACTCTGTGTTTAGTAGTTCTTCTGGTTTCATTGTTTTTCCTTTCTTAGTTCTATATAGGTTTATTCCCAATCTTCATCACTATCTTCAGTTACGACCACGGTTTTTGTTTTCGCCATAACTTTCTTAGGTACCTTTTCCTTTTTGTTTAAATAGTCACATAACTTTTGGCAATCTTCTTCTGTTTTAAATCCAACTGACTTATAATATAATTCTTTTAAGTCATATGTTTCATCAAGATTTTCAATATAAGTTTTTAGTTCAAAATGACAATATGTATCATCATAACTTGGAGAATCGTATTTTGGAGTAACGGAAATTTTGTAAGGATAATCTTTACTTTTATATAAAGATAATGACACAACTTCTCTTAATACAGGATAGTAAACCACATAAGATTTTTTACAAGTGCAATCCTCGTATCCACGCTTTCCTGACGGAAGAGTATATTCTATTTGCCTGTTCTCGTTACATTTGTTACATTTATCACCATACACCCATTTATAATCCACGTTGTACATAGGTGTTTTTTCTTCGAGTGGCTTTAACATCTCAGAAAACTTTTTACATAGCACTGATCTTTCTAAATCTTTTTCTTTACTTTCTAATGATTTTTCTTTCCACTCGATTTCTCTAACCTTTTCCCTCATTTTTTGATTCTCTTCTTTTAAACTCGTATTCTCTTCTAGTATTTGTTCCATTTTGTTTTTAATGGATTCTTTTAATGCATTTTCTAATTTACTCTTTGCTTCTAAAAATATTTCATCTGCTTCAGATGGTTCATAATAATATGGTTCATCATCCCAATAACTGCTCATTTAATTTCTCCTCTCTTATAGTTTCATTTATTAACTCACGAAAAATATCTAAATCAGACCGATAGAAATCGTCAAATATATTGTTGTCTTTCTTTGACTCATAAAAATCAATTTTTTTAATAAATTATCCGCTCTTTCTTTTGATAGTTTCATATTATTTTCCTTTCTTTGAATAACTCTGGATTGTCATTTAAATTACCAATTACTCTCCAAAATCCAGAAACAAAAGATATACACATGCATTCTGTTTTATAATTTTTCTTTCTTAAAACGAATTTATTTTCTTCCGGTTTCCAATAGCATAACCAAGTATTTTTATTATCACTATCAAGTGATAATATGTCTTTATCAAACACTTCTATATTATTGAAATCAAATAATCCTGTTGACCTTCTATTCAAATCTTTCACTTCCTTTCAAACATTACGATAAATTGTTGAGTTTATCTAGTCTTAACTTTTCTTATCCATCCGCATTTCTTACAAAAATATGTATCTAGTGTTCCATCTGTAAACTCATTTCTTTTAACATGCTCAAAATCATGTTTACAGAACAAACTTCTTAAAATCTCATGCAATCTCCTTTCTAATTCTCCATTTCAAAACTACAATTGATGTTGTTATGTTTAATATTATTATTTATTATGTATGTAATTCTTTAATAAATTTCTTTCAATCACTTTTATAACTGGAACTACAACACTATCACCAGCCATTACGTAAAGTGAACTAACGCTAAATCCATTCTGTTCAAGCATATCAGAATCTTCTTCTTTGAATCCCATTAACTTAAAACAACCTCTAGGTTTAATTCCACCAATATGACCTTTGTATGCAAGTATAGTAAAATTTCCACCACCTTTACCCATGTAAGCAGTAATTGTTGGATGTTCTCTATTCGCTTGAAATCTTAATCCACTTTGTCTTAATGTAATAACAGCATTTTCAAACTGTGGTACTCCTTCAATTTTTATGTTATCCTCTTGGTTTAGTCCTTTTACATAGTCAACCATTCTTTGTTGTCTTCCTGTTAAATTTCTTGTATCGTAAGGATCAATCTTATCCCACCAATTCGACTCATCATTTCCTATTGGGAATTTATATGTATTATCATCAATATCTTTTCTAATAGAAACTATGTATACTCTTTCTCTGTTTTGCGGCCAATAATCTTTCGCATTAATAATTTGCCAATAATTATTATATCCAGCATCATCTAAGCATTTTAGCATTTCATTAAATTCATCCGTAAACTTGTTTGGCAAATTATCTACATTTTCCATGATTGCATATTTAGGATTAGCTGCTTTAATAACATCTAAAGCATTCCAAAATAGTGTACCTCTAATATCTGCCAACCCTTTTTTCTTTCCGGCAACGCTGAATGCTTGACAAGGTGGTGAATAAAGAACTAAATCACAGTGCTTAATATTATCTTTACTAATATTTGTAACATCTTTCCACCGTTTCTCTAATGGTTCATTGTGTAGTAATGAATATGCTTTAGCTTTACCATCGTTAAGTTCACAGTAATTAAGTAACTCATAGTCTATCCCTAATTCCTCTAAACCTCTTTCTTGCGCTCCTATCCCACTGAATAAGCTTATAACCTTTAATTTTTGGATCGGCTACAATTAACTAGACAGAAATTTTAAGGGCATATATGATAGTACTAATAAGGAAAGGATGTTGCCCTATGTCTAAAAACAAAGAACCAAGACCACGCCGTACATTTACACCCGAATTAAAACAACAAATCGTCGATCTCTATCGAGGTGGCAAAAGAAAATGCGATATTATTAGAGAATACGATATTGCGAGTTCACTCCTTGATAAATGGATTGCCCAGGCTAATAACAGTGGTTCCTTTAAAGAAAAAGATAACCGCTCTTCAGAAGATGCCGAGTTGCTTAGGCTTCGCAAGGAAAACCAGCAGCTTAAGATGGAGAACGATATTTTAAAGCAAGCAGCGCTGATCTTAGGACGAAAGTAAATGTGATCAAGGCAAATGCCCACAAATACTCTGTGTCAGCAATGTGTAGAGTCCTACAAATTTCAAGAAGTACCTATTACTACGAAGCAAAAGCCAAGCAGGACGAATCTGAACTGACAGCAAATATAATTGATATATTTAAGGCGAGCCGCAGTAATTACGGGACGCGAAAAATAAAGTCCGATTTAAAGGATAGAAATCTAATTGCTTCACGCCGCCGCATTGGAAGGATTATGAAGCAGGAAGGACTTGTTTCAAGTTATACGACTGCTCAGTTCCGTCCAAAAAAAGATACCTGCAATGAGTCAAAAGTTGAAAACGTCGTTGACCGTCAATTCAATCAGCAACCATATAGAAATATTGTTGTAAGTGACCTAACATATGTCAGGGTCGGCATGAGCTGGAACTACATATGTGTGCTTGTTGACCTCTTTAATAGAGAAATAATTGGTTACAGTGCAGGTCGCAACAAAACAGCAGACCTTGTAAAACAGGCGTTTCAGTCCGTAAAAGGGAATCTGAAAGATATCCAGATATTTCATACGGATCGTGGTAACGAATTCAAGAATCAGACGATTGATGAAACTCTGAAAGCATTTGAAATTCAACGCTCTCTCAGCCATAAAGGGTGTCCTTATGATAATGCAGTTGCAGAAGCAACATTTAAAATAATTAAAACAGAGTTCGTCAGGAACCAGACCTTTAGCAGCTTATATCATCTTCAGATTGAATTTGCTGATTATGTAAACTGGTTCAATAACCACAGAATTCATTCTTCACTAGGATATTTGACACCGGTGAGGTATAGAATGATTACCCTTAAAAAAGTTGTCTAGAAAACTGTTGACAATCCATTTCTGCATAATTTCTCCTTTTTTATGTTTTATATTATTAATACCTAACTCTTTAACTCAGAATAAAAGCCTAATTTGAAAAGCTTTTGTGAACTATGCCATCCAAGGTACAGGCATTGCATGATCTGAATCACCTTCTTCAATAATTCCTCGTTCATATAACATTTCAGTTATCCTACATCCTAATTCGTCGTATGTATCCATGTCTGTATTAAAAAATGTTTCTTTGTACTGATATAACTCATTTAAATTATGTAATTTACAAGTAGCTTCTAATGCTTCATTAAACCCTATTGAATTATCAAACCATTGATAAAAATTCCAATATGTAGGTCGTCTTGGCTTCTTATAACATTTAAAATTGTTATCAAGTTCTTTCATAAATGTCATAAGAAACTCATCTGTAATTTGTTCTCGTATGTAGTCAGGATATTTAGGCTCGTCCATTTAATAGTCCTCCTATATTTCTTTGTATAATATTATTTACGTTTCGTCATATTTATTTATTCAATCTTATGTGAATAGAAATCTCCATCACCACTACTATCTAATTACATTCGTCTCCTCTCAATAACTTATCAATCGACTCTTTACAATACCACTCACCTTTAATTAAATAAGATTCACTCATTAATCTCCAATGATTAATTTTACAAATTGGACAATAATATCCTATGTACTTACTACGGGTTCCTCTAGTATTATTATTTGTTTTATAAGTTGCATTTACAGGTTGCATATATAAGCCATTACTAAACGATATATTCATAGCTATCCTCTCCTTTTGCATATTGTTTTTACTGCATCTTTTATATCCATAAGCACTTTCCTCTCATGACTTAATGCTGCCCTACAAAACCTATATAGTATGGCTCCTGTTGTTTATCCAGATTAAATATTTTAACATCAACGTTTATACCACTTTCATCCCAATATTCAAATATTTGCTTTATACCATTGCCAAGTAAATATTCCTTCCACCATGATTCAGTGATTTCATTTACCTGGTCTTCTGTCATTTCAAACAACTTATAAACTTTATCCTTTTCTTCAGAAATAATTTTAGTCACACGAAAATCTATTAAATTCATAGTTGCTCCCTTTTCATATTTGATATCACCCTGGTTTATTTACTTAATTCCATTTATTCACAAATATAACATCATCCTTAATCCTTTTTACGTATGTATAAGTTATGCTATCTTTAAAAGCATTAGCATTTAAAAATACTCCACCTAAAACGAGTTTTCTTAGTGTAATATTATTAGCAAAAACATGTTTTGGATTTAATTCTTTGATTTCTTCTGGTGTAGCTAAAGAAATATCGTAACCGTTATTTGTTCCCTCTATTTTTGTTATCACTTTTATTTATCCTTTCTTGCTGCAGACATTAACGTCATTACCTGACCAATCTATCATTAATTGTCTTTTCTGATATTCTTGATTCTCTTGCTCTATTTGGTGTCATAACAAATATGCACCATCCACTAGTAACTATATATTCCGATGGTCTATTTAACTTAAGATACTCTTTTATTTTATTTACAAAAATATCTTTGGCTTTATCAATGTCATTATGGCAATATTCATCCTCATAATCAGATTCATCCAAGTATCTTCCAAAAATAAAACCTTCTTCTTGAATATCATATAGGAATTGTTGATATTCTTCTTCTATTTCTTCATACATAATTATAAATCTCCTTTCTAAAAGCCAATAAAAGCATTTTATCTATATACTTAACTCTCCATTGTCAATCATGGATTTAACTTTTAGATATGTTTCTATATTTTGTTTTAACTCCATATCTTCATAATATTCATCCCTTTTTCTCCATCTTTCTTCGTACTCATTTCTAATATTATCAAAAGTAACTCTTGCTTCTGGAAGACTATCAAACAACCCACAGTTAATTAATTCTTCTTCAATATTGTTGAGATCTCCCTCTTCACAATAAACTTCTAATAATCTTCTATTATTATCAACATCCCATATAGTTAAATTATCACTATATTTAAAGGCTTTTGTAATACTTTCATTAAAGTCATATGAAACAAAATCGATTGATCTTTCAGCTCCAATAAATATTAAATTCATAAATTCTCCCTTCCAAATTTTAATCAATTACACATTTTCTCTGCTTTAAAACTCCGATGATATTTCTTTTGTGTTGACACACTTACAATAGTTTTCAGTTTCTTCTAATGTTTTAAACATCGTTTCTTGTGATCTACTATTAATATTTTTGCTACTATATACTTTATATCTTATAGAAACGTTCGTACCACTATATGATGCTTTAATACTGGATACTGTTACTTCTGTAGGAGCAAGTAGCGTGTTATGTACATCATGTAATTTACCTCCACCGCTACATTTTCTACATTGTACTTCATATCCATTATATACGAATTTACCTTCTCCTTCGCACACAGGACATTTGTAGTGAACTGGTACTCTGTATACCGTATAAGCCTTTTCTCCAACTTCAAATTTGTTATCTACTGTAATCATAATTAATCCTCTCTTTCTTTTAATAGGTAATAAAATTTAGATTTTATACTGAATATTTATAATGATCGTGATATGTCTTTATACAATCCATATAATTAACTCTATTATTAGCTACTTCACAGGCTATGCATTTTTTCTTCTTTTTAACTTTATCATAGTCTTGGAATTTTGAAATTAATGAATCTGTATAATTACATTCGTCACATTTTAGATAGTGTATAAAATATTCAGTTTTTGGTATACTTTTAAAGTTAGTGTTATCTTCTGAATATTGAGTGATTTTGTATTTTGTATTATTCGATATATATTCAGCTATTTCTTCCCACTCTTTTGAATGTCCATTATTAATCATATTAGAACCGTATTTAAGATCACATATATTATGTGATAACTCATGAATTATAGTGTTCATAACCTCTTCTTTATCACTATACTTAAAATGCTTTGTTGAAATTTCTATAAGTTTTTTATCATGATAATAACATCCCAAAGTTGTTTTCATTCGATTATTAAGAACAATATCATTTATCTCAATGTGATTGAATCCAATATCAACTAACGTTACAATTCCATCTAGCAGCATTTTATGTAATTCATCTTTCCACACACTCTCTTTCTCTCCTTTCAACTCCTAATCAAATACATCTTTTGTATCTGTACAGTTACTACATGATCCTTTTATCTCATTTGCGCCGCATTCAATTAACATTTCTTCAAATTCTTTACTATCCATAGAATCAAAAAAATCATCAATGTAATGTAGTTCATCCTCTAATGTTTTTCCGTTTACCATTTTAACCACCCCTTAAATATTGCGAATGCAATCTTGTTTTGTTTATTATTTCTATTTACTCTTTGTTTATGTAGTCATTAATATCTATGTATTTAACTGGTACAAATTCCATTCCATATTTCTTAGCAATTAAATACTGAACATACCCGTCGATTAGTATCAATTTGTTATGTAATCCCTTTTCGTTAGATTCCACAAATACAACTATTGGCTTACTTAAATACCCTTTAGCTTTAAAAAATCTAGTATATCTACGAATCTTATAATCTAATGGTTGAGTAGCTGCATAGTCTGGCGGAATTTTAATGTCTTTAATATGTACTAAATCATCTGCCTTTGTATAATCTAAACTTAAAATTTCCATAGAATTTAGCATTCTTATTGTGTTATTTAATGTAGTGTCATAATGTTTTAATTTCATACTTTTTGCTTCCTTTCTTGTTTTGTTTGTTTATTATTATTACTTATTAACAAAAAATGTGATATTATTCTGTTTACAAGCTTTGTTCCTAGCTGATAAACTAATAATATCACATTCATATTACCTTGTCAAGTGTTGTTTAATATTATTTATTATAAAACTTTAATTCTTTCCTGTGCTTCCATGACCTCCTCTATTCTTATTTTTTAATTCTTTGACTTCATTAAATTCAATCCTTAGTTGATGCTCAATAATTCTAAATTGACAAATTCTATCATTTATATTAATAACCGTATCCCTTAAAGCATAAGCCGGAAAAAACCATTGGTCATTATCCCCGCAATAAGATTCATCGATTATACCCATGGAGTTCGTTTGAATGATTCCATAATTTTTATAAGTACTGCTTCTGGGTACAACGTGGGCTTCATATCCTTCCGGTAATTGCATAGCTATTCCTAATGGTATTAATTTAAATTCTCCTGTTTTCATTTCAATATCTTCAGCAGCACGTAAATCTATCCAATCTGATTTACCATCAATGTACTTAAGTTTATCTATCTTATCTGTAAAATATTTGATTTTAATTTCCATTCTATTTTTCCTCCATGTTATCTAAATAGTTTTTTATGTAATTAATATAGTCATCCCAAACTTTTTCTCCTCTGGAATAGATGTAATCCTTTACCTTATATCCCTTCATACTGTTTTTAAAACCATCATCAGACATATGTAATTTGACACGTAAATCGGCTAAGAATTCTTTATTAATTTCGTTATAAACAGTTAAGTTGTCTTTGCCTAAACAAGATGTAATTTCTTTATATAATGCTAATTTTTCAGTAGGTATAATACACTTTTTACGTAAATGTTTGGTTGAAAATGGTGATAATCCTTTTGGTTCTTTGTCGCTATCTTTTCTACTTCTAACAGGTTTTGGTTTAATATAATTTGCAATTGTTTCAAAGTTATTTGCCTTAAACTTAAATAACACTTCTTTGTCAGTTTCCTCAATGTCAAATATTAAATCTTTATCAAATGATTGCAGTTCTTTTACAATACTTCTTCCCTTTATAAGTCGTGACGTATAGTATAACAATGTCGAATGTCCAAAATGAAACACTTTGCCTTTACCATCACAAACAATCCATATGTCATTATAATTGTCTAAATTACCATTTTCATCTCTACAGAAATCACCAGTGGTTTGATCTATTTCTGCTTTTAATTGGTACTTGTCTTTATAATTTGTTATCAAATAACTACTCGTTTTCTTCACCGTCCTCTTTATTACCATCTATGTATGAATCTAAATCATCAGTTTCTTCCTCGTCTTCATCAACTAATTGACAAGGAACATCTTGTTTCTCTTTGTATGTTTTTTTAGTAATAGTTTTTAAGTATGAAAATGCTTCGTTCTTATTTTTAAACACATTTCCAATCCAATCTTTACCTATATTAAACACTACACTCTTTTCAGTACATCCTACCATATAATCAGGCTCTATTGTGCGGAGTTTTAATTTAACTACTTCTTGTATTCCTACACTGTTAATGCATCGTGCAAGATATACAATGTCCCCTTTGTAGTATTTTTGCGAGAAGTCTATATCCATATTATTCTCCTATTCTGTATATCCAAAGATTTCTTTTTCTGTTGGTTCCAGTTGTAAACCCTGATATGAATTAGCTTTAACCAGCTCAAAGTTTTCAAGCAATCGTGCCATCTGGTTAAAAGTTTTATTAATTGTTTCTTTAGTGTTTATATTTGTTGCGGTTATATATGTTCCATGGTCACCACTTCCGACATGTTTTAGCTCAACTTCAAATTTTAATAAGCTGCCTAATTGCAGATTCTTAAAGAATTTGGATGATGTTTTCTTTTTAATTTCTATTATTTGATATGTATCACTTTTTAATATAATTGGCATAGACTCTCCTTTCTGGCACCTAAATTTATTTAACAAACTGTTTTTACTAAAGCATTTTCAAACACATATCTAACTCGTAAGAATGGTATATTTAATCTTCCCACTCTTACAATTCCAAGAATTCTGACATGTTCAATACTATCTATTTTCTCTGATACAACTATATATTTCTTATTTGGATTATTTTTAAAATACACAAAACTTCCGATTCTTATATTAATTATGATTACCTCCTTAATTTGTAATTAAATTCTGTATTTATTTGCTCCAATTAAACTCAATATAAAAGCTTAAAAATTCAATGGCTACATATTTGAATACAAATGATATATCAATAGTTGGTAGTAGATATATTTTACAATCGTCGACCCCGTATATTACCTTCATATAAACCTCCTAAAACCCAACTGAATATTGCATTTATTTACTTTCAAACTTATCAAAGTAATCTAAATCTTTATCACACAAGCCTGTTCCATCTGAACGACATTCTTTATCATTATGGATACAATTATCACAATTTCTTTTACTTGCCAATATAAATTCTTTATCAAATGGTTGTAATAATTTCCATTCTTCCTTTGTAGCATATCTTTTGACCAGTTTATATCCTTTAAACCAACCACTAATATCTTCAGTGTCTTTTAGATTGCACCACTTTCGTTCTCCTGTAGATTCAATTTCAACAATAGAACGCTTATTGTGATATTTATTCCAGTTTAACGTTTTTTGTATAACCCAACAAATAAATATTAACAATTCACCTACCACACCTAATCCAAAGACAATAGCTACATCATCATTTTCTTTTGTTAATATGTATAATATTGTTGACATTAGTGAATATCCTACTAATGTTGATATTGCTATAATCAATACTTCCATATAGTTCTCCTTCCTAAAATTTAATTGAATACCATATTTATTGTTCTCCCAATGCGTTCTTCTAGCATTGTAGACATTGCTTCATTGTATCTTCTGATAATTCATTATCTGTATAACATAGTTCTTCTTTATTTTTCAAACATTCATAAGATTGTGGGCAAGATTGAAAATTATATCCACCTTTTTTAGCCTCATTATAATCATTCTCTTCCCCGTATAAGTCATCTATACGGAGAAAGTTTGTTTTGTGGTTTTCACATTCCTTCATTATTTGTTCTCTTATAGTCATTTATTTTTCCTTTCTTAAAACGTGATAGAAGATACATTTTATCTGCTTACTCTTGTTGCTGTTGATATTCTTGAACTAATTCGTTTATATTTTTCCAACAGTTTAAACAAATATGAAATGGTTGTGCAGATAGCCTGAACGATTTTAAGTATACAATATCGTCTTTATCAGTTAATGAATTATCGCACACCTTACATTTACATCCTTGTTTTGCTTTTCTTATATCCAATGAGTTAAATTCATGTATAAAATTATCAATCATAGATTATTACTCCTTTCTTAAAGCTGATAAAATAGTAGATTTATTGCGGTATAACAACTCTTACATACAAATACTTATATGTTTTCATAATATAATCTTTGCTCATTCTTCTATCTTGTAATTTAAAATTATCAATATCTAGTTCACTTAAATCTTCTGTAAATATTTCTAAATAATAATCTCCAGAATGAAACAGAAATCCTTTATTGTATCTTTGTCCCGAATAATAATACTGTGCTTTTTGATAAGTTTCCTTTTCATCATATGGTAGTTTTGTAATACCAAAAGCAATTACACCGTCTCCACGATATTTACCAAATTCCATAATTCCTCCTTTCAAGAGTCAATCGATCAAGATATTTATTAACTATTCCACAAGACAATTTCTTTTCTCTCTAGTGATTTCTTTATATCAATTACATTTTGATTTACGCTACCTGCCCAATGATAATTTACATCTAATATATCTTCTACAAATTCACCATCTATTAAAACATCACATAATTTTACTACTTCATATTTTTCTGGATATAAACATAATAAATCATTATATGCATAACCCGTATATAGCCATATTGTTTTTGTTTTATATTTTTCTTTTATTTCTAGTATTAGTTTTCTTACGTATTCATAGTTGTTATCATGTAATGGATCACCACCAGAAAATGTTATTCCAGATATATATTCCTTTTCCAATTGTGAAAAAATCTCCTCTTTAGCTGCTAAATCAAATTCTAATCCGTCATTAGGATTCCATGTAATCGGATTCTGACAACCTTTACACTTATGATCACATCCAGAAACCCACAAAACAACACGCAATCCATCTCCGTTTTTCATATCGTCGTGTGTTATATTATGATACCTCATTACATGCTCTTCCTTTCTGCTATTTCATCCATTTTTGCTTTATTTAATCTAGTGTCTCCATGAACTCTACTAAATGCTAAATAACCATTCATACGGTCTATTTTAGTTAAATTATGACTTCCACATTTTGGACACACATCCATTTCAAGTTCTTGGTGTCCACAATCGTCGCAATAAGCCAATGATAAATTTACTCCTTCATAAAGTCCCATTTCCATAGCTCTTCTTATTAAAGTAACAACCGCCTTTTTGTTATAATTAATTGGATATTTACAGTATTGTATCTTTCCACCATTAGATAAATTCCAAAATCTATTTTCCAAGTCCTGTTTTTGTATTGGCGAAATATCTTCCCATACTGCACAATGAAATGAATTACTAACATAAGTTCTGTCTGAAACTCCATCTATTATTCCATATTGTTTTCTAAACTGTTGAACTTGTAATCCGCATAAACTTTCAGCCGGAGTTGCGTATATCGCATATAGTAGTCCGTCTTCTTTTTTAAATTCTGCTATTTTATTATTAATATGTTCCATTACTTTTAATGCAAAAATCCCGTCTTCTACTAATGATTTCTTATTATATAATTCTTGTAATTCATTTAAAGCCGTAAATCCAAAAGATAGAGTCATTGGTTTCAATATTGATTTAATTTTATCTGTTGCCTGTAAATGACCCCCATAGAACCCACCCTCACAATAAGCTAATGGATTAGTCGATGCTCTCATTTCTCCTAAGTATTCATAAGTTCTTTTATGTAGTCCTCTAATCATTTCAAGATAATAATCTAATACTTCATAAAAATCTTTACTTTCATGTTGGGACTTTGCTAATATCATAGGTAAATGTAAACTTATTGCACCTAAATTAAACCTACCAACAAATACTGCTTTATCATTTTCATCTTCTGGATTCATTCCTCCTCGTTCATACCATGGAGATAAAAATGCACGACATCCCATCGGTGACACTACAGTTCCATATTTTTTATACATACTTGGTACATATCCATCTCCGGTTAAACTCAACCAATCAGGATACATAGTTTTCATACTACATTCAATACCAGCGTCAAATACATCTTCATTTATACAATTTTCACCATGTATATCTTTATCATATAAAAATACTAATTTAGGAAATAAAACAGGTTTCTTATTTCCTTTTTTCCCTTGTCCATTCTTATGTACATTAAGAAATGTTATTGAAGCCATCTTACCAAATTTAGATGTTGATAGTCCAAAAGTCATTGTTACAAAAGGGTAATCTCCTCTCGAAGATCCAACTGTATTAAGTTTGTATTCTATTCCCTGCCACCCTTGTTCAAAATCTCTTTGAATTTTTGCATAAGCATATTCTTTGGCTAATTTCCCAATATCTTTAATTTGTGTATTTAAAGTATTAGCAATATTAAAATATTCATCTATATATTTCTTATAAGATTTTTCGGCATATGGTTCCAATGTTTTATCAACTTCCGGTACGGTAAATCCCCCATATTGTTGAGCCGCTGTACTTAATATAATATCTCCCATTACATCAAAAGCTGTATCCAGCGAATTTGGTTCGTTATACCAAACATTACCCATTTCAAATCCACCAGACATAACAGTCTTCATATCAAATAAACAGCAGTTCATGGTATCTCTTCTGGCAGACATATCGTGTATATAAATATAACCATCTTTAGCAGCTTTTAATTCTTCTGTTGTTAAAAAGAATTTTTGATATAATCGCTTGTTTAATTCATTAAAAACTAAGCTTCTTTTTGTAGCAACTAATGCGCTGTCTGTATTAGCATTATCTTTATCTCCAATATACATGATAGATTGTGCTTTATTATAAACCTCATCTAACATATGTACAAAATCAGTTTTATAATTCCTATAATCTCGGTAACTTTTCGCAATAATAGGATTAAAATCTTCTAAAGCAGATTCTACCATATTATGAATTTCAGATATTTGAATTATGTCATCATCAGTTTCTTCAATCTGTTGCCACACATTATTACAAATCAAACTATATTCACTAGGAGATAATTCAATCATCATTCTCTTAGCAGATTTTTGAACTGCATTAATTATTTTTTGTTCATCAAATTCTTCTAATGTCCCATCTTTTTTAATTATTTGCATTATTTGTGTCCTTTCTTTTAAATGTTATTTTATATCCCTTTATGTTATTATAATAAAATTCTTTCTCACTACCCTTGTTCCATCCCTCTACAAACATCCAACGGCGAAACCTGCTCGTCAAACATCCGATAATGAAATAAGTTCTTTCTGTATCATCTTCATTTTTATGTAACAATGTTCCGTATAAATCGTCGTATGTATATGTATTTTTCATCTTGTCACTTCTTTGCGTTTATTATTATTTATTATAGTTTAAATCAGCCCAATACCTGTCACATGTTATAATCTTACTATTAGTTAGGGTGCATTCAAACCTTGTTTTACAAGTATTACAGCTATGTATATATTGCATTTTAAAATTATCTCTTAACCTTTCATCTTCATTATCTAAGTATTTTTCCATGTTATCACCTCAATCCTAATAAATATCACATTTTATTATCTATCTGGCATGTAAATTTGTTTAATAAAACCTTTCTTATCTCTAATTACAAATCCATTTATTTCGTCTGTAATTGGCTCAAACCATAAATCATAACTTTCTGTTTCTTTAATTAATCCAATATCATTATCATCCATTAACGATTCTCCTTTCTAATCCAAATAAACACATTGTTTCATGGTCTTATAATTCATATTGTGTTACAACTTTCTTTTCTTTTGGTACTACAAAGTCGCCTTTAATAATAATTACATCTTCAAATGACATGTTGGGATATCCGTCATTCCATTCTGGTAATTCATTTAAAAATTTTGCTCCTAAACCATAATATAAATCGCCATCCTCATCAGGAGTAATTCTACTCATTAATTCTTCTTTTGTTATTTGTTCAACAGTTGTGCCATCTTCTGATGACGTAATTATAAAATACTTATCTTGGTTCATTCTCAATCTCCTTTTCTTATCATAGAAATCATCTTTGATTATCTTCTATCATACTTTCTTAGGTCTATGTATCCACTAACTAATAGCTGTTCAAATAATTTATATCCTGTTTCTTGATCTGGCATTACATAAGTATCACTATCAACAAAAATATAATATCCATTCGTATGTACATTATTTGTTTCTTTTATGTAATCTTTCATATATGCTACTCTCATTATCTTCATTTCCTTTCTGTATAATATTATTAATCATAATGAAAGAGTTATTCAATTGACTCTTCACAATAATCAGCATTTTCACACATACTACATTCTTCATAATATACACAAGTTTCTTTATCATTTTCACATTCATCGCAGTTGCCAAAAACACAATTAAATTCTGATTTACACATATGTATCACATCTTCTTATAATCAATACCTGAACTTATCAGTTATTTAAAATAATCTTCAAAATCTTCCTTTTTTCCATTAACTTTATTAATTTCTAAATCATCATCCCATTCAAATTCTTTCGATGATTCTACTTTGATAAACTTAGGATACAAGTCATAACTGCGTAAACCATGTTCAATTAAATCATCTAAATCACTATCTCCTTCAATATCTGTAACAAACATTGTTACTTTATGTACTTTTGCCATAACCATTCTCCTTTCTAAATCAGAATGAAACTATAAATTCATGTTAAGCATACAACCTAAATCATTATTCATGTTCTTTTTGTCACACACTATTTCTGCACTTTTACTGCTATGATAACCGCTACTAACAATCTTATCATTGTTTTTAGTGTCAATGACATAATGAAACCCATCTGTCCATTTTACTTTATATCTATTCATTTTAATTCACCTCACTTTATATAGAATCGTCAATTTGATTAATAGCTTTCTCTTTTAATATATAATGGCACAATTCCTAATAAAAAATATCCAGTAAATATGAAGCTAAAATTTTTAGTATCTTTGTGCCACGACTTTTTGTATATCATATATTCTCCTTTCTTGATAGATGTATTATTTTATCTTATTTATCTCGCTCAATATTTTGTTATATGTACTTATTTTAGTATCGCAAAAATCATATATTTCTTCTGTACATTTTTTAATAGCATCTTCCATGTCTTCAGCTTCAATATCACTTATTTCAATATCAGACCTACTAACAAATTCATATTCATTTGTTCCTTTATATTGTTTCAATGATCCAAGTCGCCCTATATCGTCTAACAAATAAGCTGTTCTATCGTCTATTAATTCCCATTTAATATTTTTGAACATATTTTCTCCTTTCTAATTTGCTATGAAAGTGCAGATTGATTGTCTTATATTATTCCTCATTATGTAAATGACTAACCGACTTTTCCATTTGCTTCTTAATAAGTGCTATCTTTTCTTTTGAGTATCCATTCTTGGTTTTAGTATGTTTTCTTATAAATTTTCTTGATGATTGTACTAACCAATCAATAAAGAAACTCCATCCATAGCAAATCATTAGCATACCTGCAACACATGTAACTTTTTGACTTATTGTTACATCTGTGTTATTGAACAATGTCAAGTTAATATATATATATCATATATTATTGTTAGAATAAACAGTGTCAATCCTATAATTTCTGTTACCCACCAAGTTAAACTTAAACCATTAATTTTTAGCATTAATACTTCCTCCTGAACTTTAATTAATGTTTCTGTCCGTTTCTACCATTTAACAAAATATCTAATTCACCATAGTAAATGTGAGTATAAAATACTTCTCTTGGTTTTGGCATATCTTTAAACACAAAAGCCACATCAATATAAGCATTCTTCGGATTTTCACATAAACTCTTGTTTACAATTTCAATTTTAAAGTTGTTTGGAAGTTTCTTTACTATTAAGTTGTAGAAAACTTCATCATCTAATTCATAAAACAAATCTACAATACTTTTACTCATTGTTTAATATTCCTTTCTTTAATATATGGCTTTAATACTTCCTCTAACATATCATTATCAATATGAAAATCATCATAATATAGTAGTGGCAGTTTTGATCTGTGTCCTCTTATATATTCAGGTTCAACTTTTGGTTTCGAGTAATCTAATGTCAAGTTGCTCTTGTTTTTAAATTCTATATTCGTTTTATTGATCTTTAATATTTCTTTTCTTACATCTTTACTGCATAATTTCATAGCTATTTTAAATGCGTTATTGGTTTCTTCCTCGTCTTTAAATGTAACCAAGACACTACTTTCTGGAAATAAAATACACTTACACATAGCATATACTATTCTGCTTGTATCACTTAATATCTTAATCACCTCCAACTCAAAGTAAAATGATGTTTAATTTTGACTTACAAATCAAAGCAACTATACAATTGCTCATTTGTTTTGATTAATTCCAATACTTGTTTCATTAACTTTGGTTTTTTATTTATAACCTTCAAACACCTGAGTAAGAATATATAGTCATACACTAAGTTTCTTTTTGCATAATCATATATATTTTCTTTTTCTTCATTATACGGAAACCAATTCATTTCTAATGCTACTTGGTATACACATGCTTTTTTGTATGATAATAGTGCATCTTCATTTTTCATAGTTCTCTCCTTTTTAATGTTTAATATAATTACTTAATATATGGTTTTATAGCTTTATTAATGGCTTTCTGTTGCTTTTCATAATCAGTCTTCTTTAGCTTGCCTATAGTATCAAAATATAATCGCTGCCATATTGGTAACTTTTTACCTGTCCAATATTCATATAATTTATACGGATGTTTCCTGACTTCTTTTACGAACTCTACGTATTTTTCATTAGCTGAAGATACATAAATTAGTTGATCTGTATTCATTGCATCATCAACTGGTTTAATTTCAACTCTTTTGCCTCTTTTTATTACTATCACCTCCTAAAATTCACTACCAAATTGATATTTCATCTGCTTACATATCAACTAGTTCTAGTTTATGTTCTACGGTTGCAATTCCAACAACATTTTCTATCTTCAAATATTCAATCTGTTTTCTAGCTGATTCTAAAGAATTAAATCTTGCAGCTTTATTTAGTTTGTTTGTAGTAATAATAGTATTTATAAATACTTTTCTCCACTTCGTATGTTTAGAATGTTTATTCTTATAATAATTTTTTGATAAATATTCGGTATCATTTTCAGTTTGTATTACAACGACATAGACAGCTTCATTAAATATTTCTTGCATGTTGTACTCCTCTCTTAATAAATATATCTCTCAATAATTGATTCTAATAGTTCTCTATCTTTATGTTCAATTGAGTATGCTATATCATCTTCATTTTCAACAATTAAATCCGCTATGTAATTAATTAAATATTTTGGTTCAATATCTAATAACTTAGTTAGTTCATTTCTTTCTTCTTGACTCATCTAATCACCTCCAATATGCGCTTCAAATTTGCATTTTATCTAGTTTTATTTATTACAACATCTTCTCGCTTCATCCTTTAATTCATTACATAGTTCATTAATTTTATATTTAGAGTAATTATCAGTGTATATTCTTTCCAAATGTCCTAATCCAGAATAAACAATATGTATATCATTTCTGAATAATATCTTGCCTATATCTTTTCGTGTTACATACTGATATGAAAATCCTCCAGCGTGACTATTTGGAATAAAAATATGTCGAAGCCAATTACGTTTTACAATTCCCTTGTATAAAACATCTTCATCAAGCATCCAAGCTTCTTTATTCATGTATTTAAAATTCATTTAATCTCTCCTTTTATTAACAAGTACCGCCAACTCTATTACAATATCTTTTATCTAGCAAATTCATACATCTAGGATACATCCCATTATTAACTCTCGTACATAGAGGAAACTTGATACCTTCATATGGCTTATTATCATCCGAGATTTTAATAGTTGCACAATCATTATTTATACATACATCTGATGCTTTTACATTATCAAAACCTTTATTTCTTGCATGTGTAGCAACAATATTTTGTAATTCTGAATAACTTAATTTAATTTCCATTTATTATTCTCTCCTTTCCGACCAAATAAAACTTACAATTTATTTTGTTCTTCAATAATATTTAGTATAGGCTTTGAAAAATACTTGACTCGATTTGTTACTTCGCTAGTGCCATACCCGTGTGGATCTGCTACCCACCATCTATAACCATTAAGCCAAGCTTTCTCTAAGCCATAACTTTCAACCCAGTCTACATATGATGAATTTTCTTTTTCTAATTCTTCAAAATTTACTGGTTTTAATATTACAAAATACCATCCGAAATTATGCTTTGGCAATTCTTTATTAATGTCGTGCCACTCAATTAAAGTTTTCATATCTTTTATTTCAATCATAAAGTTTACTTTCTCCCTTCCATTCCATATCAAATCCAGATTTTACTTAGTGTGTCTTTAAATCAAATGTGTCAAACATACAGGTATAACACGATTTACCGTTACAAACTTTTGCAGTATCTCGGTCAAACTTAAAATTGCCATCTTTCCAGCATTTTGGTGAAAACATAAGTACATCTTGCATTATTTTCTTCTGCTCATTTGTATATTCTTCAAACAAAATTTTTCCCATTATTTTCCCTTCCTTGATATATCTTCACTTTAATAACTTTTATATTTCTTAGAATAGCCACATTTTTTACATCTGTATGTTTTCATTGTGTATATATTCACTACTTTACCCTGTTCCGTTTCATTAACACTTGTGTCAAAAATCATTTCCCAATCATGCCTACAAAAGCAACTTCTTAAATAGTTAATTATTGTTCTCATATTTCTCCCTTCGAATATTTTTTATCATATTATTGCTTATATATTTTCTTAACCTTATCTTCATTAAGCATTCCATGAGTTTGCAGCCATAAGATTACACTATGACTAGTTGGTTCCATTTCTAATTTGTCTTTCATCCAGTTATCATATGTTTTGCTTAAAGTAAATCTTTCTTTGAATTCTATCATATGTGCGCCCTCCTACATTATTTGTATATTATTTTATGTTATTAATCCGTATTCCACTTTGGTTATTTTCTTTACAACTCTTATTCCGTTGCAAAAGTCACAAATTTCTTTATTATGATTATCTCCATTGAAAACATCTTTTGTTCCTTCTCCATTACATTCAGGACATATAACTAATTCAAAGTTGGTATTATTTCTTTGCATGAACACTCCTTTCAAATATCTCTTTCATTAAAATTTACCATTCTTTATAATCTGTAATATTTTCTTCTTCTCCACAAACAGGACACTTAATTACAATAGATGTTCCAATTCCGGTATATGATAATTCATATATCATAGTATGACACTTACATTTATTAGCATGTTTATTTTCAAAGAGATGTCTCATTTGATATGTCTTATCAGACATTATATACAGTTCTCTATTCTGTAAATTGTGTAGTTGCTCTTTTAACTTTTGAATTTCTACATCTTTATTCCATTCAGATAATTTATTAATAGCATTATCTCTTTGTCTTTCTACATCCTCTACATAATCAATAATATTTTGAAGTCCACTATATAAAGATTTCTTCTGAATACACTCTACTATTTTTGACATTTCTATATTCATATTTATATTTATAATCCTTTCCACAACAAACCATTCTTTGTTTGTGTTATATATTCTTCTAACTCAGATACGTTTATAATAATTATCTTTTTCCTTTTGGTCGGCATTTCTCTCCATTACTAATAAGTTATTTTTACATGTTGTGCATTTATCATATGAAAATTTGCTACACTTATTTTGATATTGACATTTAACCATGCCCGGCGATAAGCTGTGCACTACCATCTAGGTTACTCCTTTCTAATGTCTATAGAAGACAGAACTTATTTCGATTTATAATATCCGTTTTCATCAACTCTATCAGCGTAAACTTCCGATTCAATTCCCAATGCATCTTCTATAGCAAATAATAAATCAGTATAAGCTTTTTCAACCGCATTAAATGTTCTTCTTTCTTCTGCGAGTTTATCTCCTCTCCATCCAAATAATTAATCTTTAAATTCTAAACATACATGAGACTCTTCTTTGTATTCACCATCTTTTTTACATAAAACATGATATCCTGTATCATTATCTTGAACATATTCTCCATTTAAACATGTGAAACAACACATTTCATTTTCGCAATCAAACATATTAAATCTCCTTTCTAAACACATGATAAAATACGTGATTTATGTGCTTTTTACAACACTCTTTTCAGTTTATCCAAATAACATTCTTTAACAATTATACTATTTTCATCAAAACAAAGTGTGTAATATTTCTCTTTACCATCTGTATAAAATGTATTTGTATTGTATATGCTTGATATTGTCGCTTCAACATTCGTATAGTTAGTTTCTTTTATATAAGTAGATTCGCTCTTAACCACACTGATACTACCTATAATAAATTTGTCTCCAACAGAATATTTATCCTTAAACTTTGGTGGATTATAAACTGTATCATATACAATGTCTAAGAACTGCTTAATCTCATCTTCTTTCATTGAAAAACTATTAAGCTGCCATTCTTTTTCTTCTGGATTTCCATATCTTATTGTAAACATAAAGCTTCTTCTATCAGAATTTGTTGGAACTTCTCTAAATCCCATATCAACATTACTCCATTTCTTACCACCTATGTAATGAGTTCCTTCACTACAAAATCGATGAAGAATACTTTTCCCTGAAATCTTTGGTTGTGAATATTTCATGTATTGTTTTCCTTTCTTGTATATTATTATTAATTATAACTTGGTTCAGTCTTGTCGACCCTTAATCTAACGAAAATCGGGAACTGTAAACTTTCTAATCCTGTTTTCTTATCACTTGTGATTTCTTTATATTTCACTTCCACAATCTTACCGATAATATCTTCTCGATTATTCCAAATCTCTGTACGTTGTTCGTCTGAATAACCACTTCCGACATTAACTGTATTGCCTTTGAATTCAACCACTAATGCACCTAAAGTTTCTTTAAGACGACCATCCCCTTCAAGTACATCGACTACTTTTAAGTCAATTGTGTAGAATCTTTTAACCTTAATTAAATCAGTGGTTCTTTTGCATTTATACGTTGTATCCTTATTAATCATCAATCCTTCCCAATCATTTTCTACGGCATAATCTAACCACTTTTCAATCAGTGACTGGTCTGTTCCTTGATAAACTACTTTTACAACTTCTATATTATGTAAGTCTTTCTTCTCGATTTCTTCTCTTAACGGTTCAATATTATTTTCATATCTAACTTTATATGTACAATCTGATACTTTGTTCTTTATCTGTTCAGCAGAAAACATATCAAAAATTACTAGCTTAATTTCTTCTTTTGTATCTAAATCAGAATTAATAATGCCAGTCCCTACCCTAAAATTCTCGCCATCAGGTAATCCATCCGTGTTCTTTCTAATTAATTCGCCATCAATAAACTTATTCTCAAGTCCACAGGCAATAATATCATCAATAATATGCTGAAAGCCTTTGAACACTTTGCCTTGTCTACTGATTAATTTACCTTTGTAAAATGAACATCTATTCCCATTTAGCTTCTGACTAAGCGAGAACCATTCGTTATTCTTGAGTTTTAATTTATCAAAACCAGATCCAAGCTGAACTTCCCATGTCTCAATTAAGATTGGAATTGCTTTATTGACAGTTTTGTAGTCTACTCCTAGTTTAATACTCTTTGTAATAATTTGCTTAATAAATTCTTGTTGTTCATTAGTATGCTTATCGATATATCTCTGTACGTTTGCAATATCAATGTCTCTACCAGTGTTGTTATCTTCGAGATAATCCATTATTTCAAATAACTGTTCAAATGATTGATTACACATATCATAGCTTAATTTCTTTTCAATCTTAGCTTTACTTATACCAGTTGTTACATTTCCATCGAGTAAAAATACGAGACACTTTTTGAACAATTCGTTATTCTTATTCTCTCTGATTATTCTTTCCTTATCATTCTTACCACTTGTTTCTTGAATTTGCTTAAAAATTCTAATTACTTCTTCCATTTCATTCTCCTTTTTAAATGTTATTGTTTATTATTATCTGTTATATGTACTAAAAACCTGTGATACTATTAAATCAGCCTTTCTCTTCCGTCTGAAATAATCTTACCACAGGTTATATGTGTTGTCAATATGTTTATTATTATTTATTATTAATTTTGATTTTCTTTTATCCAATCATAAACATTCATTTCTCTTGGTAGCCTTTCAAGAATATTACATGCAGCGTTTATAATTTGATCATCTGGATAATAAATATCTTTATCTTTTTTTAACTGAATAAGTCCTTCTACTACTTCTCCTATACTCATATCACACATCCTTTCATTAGGAACTGTTACAAATGGCAATCCACAAATCCAATCAATTTCCATACTATTTCAACAATTCTGCAACGAATTTATCTAGTGGAGCTTTCATCTTCATATTACCACTCATCCATTGTAAATAATCCTTATGATTTTTAGCTACATCGGTAATAAGTTCTCCCTTGTACTTTCCAAAAGTAAACTTATATGTATTAATATCATCTTCAACTTTATGTGCATTATTATCTTCACTATCAAACAAGACTTCAATGTCTTTTCTTGATGCTAGATAATCACACATATGTACAAATCTCTGCATTTCTGTTTCAGGCTTATTTAACACAACGCTACTTCTCTTAGTCGTATTCCACTGTCCCATATGTGACGAAATAGCTAGAGCTATCTGTTTTCTATCTTCCATAGATAAAACATCATTGAAAATATCAGAAGTTTCTACCCAATCAGCGCAAACTTGTGGATGTTCATGTGTTGTAAATGTACTACCTGCATTTCCATGTTTCCACCCATCATGCAATATTATTGCTGATAAAATCATGTCACGTTCTCTTTCACTGAATAACATCTGATTTTGTTCTAACTGCAATAAATGATTTGCAAATCTTGTGGCTGCTTTTGTATGTCTTACTAATCCACCATCTCCTAATGCATAAGCTGGGTGGTACTTTCCAGTGGAAGACGCTGCGACCTCAAAGAGGTACTGGGGCAAATTGTCTAACGCTACCTTTGTAAAATTCTTAATATCTTCGTTTATAATAAAATCTAATTCCTTAATAAAATTTTCACTCTTCATATTCTTTTCTCCTTATTTTAAAATATAATTGTCTAAACAGTTTTTACATAACTCATAAATAAACTTGCCCATGTTTTCTTTGTTAACAAAGTTTAAATAGAAATTACTTCTTTTTTGCCATGTTAATAATGTTCTAAGAAATGATAATTCGTTATAGTCAGTATCGTATGTATGACCCATAATGTCGTCAAGTCTGTCATTTTCAACTATAAGATAAACATTATCTACATTTTGAAAGCGGTTTAATTCCTTCATAAATCTATCATCTTTCTGGTTATTAGCAAAATTTCCTGCCAACTCTTTAACACTATTTTTTCTTTCGATTACTAAATCATCTACAAAATAAGTATCCATTGTAAATCCAAGTTCAGGACAAGCCTTTATTTTGAATGAATAATCACCTGTTTTTAAAGCTCTTTTCTCGTGTGTAATATTATTTGTATCGAAATATTCTAGTATGTGGTTTGAAGCCTGTTCCCTTGAGTCATGTAAAATAACCATATTGCTCAATAACTCTTTGTATTTTTTGTCTGTATAATAAATCTTAATAATTAATCACTCCTTCTAACAAATTTTTGTATAATCTTTTATCCATTTCTCTACAACATCAGGTATTACAACCCATTCGTCATTTATTTTACTCTTCTTAGGTTGCTTCTTCCAATTTTTAATATAAATAACATCTCCGTTTTCAAACGGTACTTCATTAAAGCTTGTTATTATTTCTTTATCTTTATAGTTAAGTTTTTTATGTACCTTCATTTCAACTGATTGACCATTGGAAATAAAATAGGCTTTGAATTTAGGAGAGTATTGAGTATTTAAATCAGTTATTACTATATATCTCCAATCTATTGTGTTATCAATATAATCTACATAACCTAACACTTCATATTGAAATTTTACTAATTGTGTTACTCCATATTCTTCATCTTCTAATTTAGAACTGAGTTCTTTCACTATTCCTAGCCAATCAACATTAGTAAATTGTTTATCGCTTACTTTTCCAGACTTGGTAATATCGGTAGCATATTTATAAATATTTATGTTGTCTAATCCAAGTTCGTTGATATTTGCTTTTGAAATAGTTTTTCTTCCTTCACCATTTGAACCTTTCCATTGGTCATATATTTCTATAGTTGTTAGAAGTTTTTTTATTGAACCGTATTTTTTAAAATATCCGATTTTAACTAGATTTTTGAATACTGTTGAATTTACATTTGTTCCTTTAATAGCACCATAAATATCAATAAAATCATCTAATCCACTATTATAAAAATCCATCATGTTTGATACTGCTTTTTCTCCTATTCCTTTTACACTAGACAAATTTGGATATATGATTTTTGTATTGTCATCTACAGTGAATTTTGAATTATCTTTTCCATATTCATAAGAACCCATTGAATATCCAAATATCGTCATTGCTTCCTTAACCAATGCTGCTACTTTATTTTTATCTCCCTTATCTTGATAGTGATTTAATGTAACCTCATAAAATTTTGATGTATGATGGGCTTTCATCCATGCTTCATATAAACTATCATTAGCCATAGCTAGAGCATGTGGAGCATTAAATGAATACCTCGCACTATCTTTTACTACTTTATATACCGGATCAAAATTATCTAAATTACCTATATTACTTAACCAATGTTCTTTTAATGTTGCTTCGACATGGGCTAATTTTTCTCCAACCAATTTTTTCTTACTAATTTTTTTGATTGTATCATAACTTTCTTTCATAGGAATACCAAGATATGAGAAAATTTTCATAACCGCTTCTTGATACAACATATAATGAAAACAATCTTCTAGTAATTTATCAATAGCTGGTTCACCATTTGTATATGTAACTCTATTTAAAAAACCATCCAATAATGATTTAAACCCCGGTCTAATTCCGGCTATAAAAGCACTAAGTTCCTTTATGTTTTGAGGCTTGTATTTCATAACTCTTTTAGTGGTTGAAGGTTTTTCACATTGGTTTAAGCAACAAGTGGCTCCTATTTCGTACATTTTCCATGTCTTTGCATCATTACTTACCTTCTTACGTAGCTCATTAACAGTTGGAACTTCTTTACCTATACTTTTATACAACTTATAGATTATACCAACCACATCAACAATGAGATAATCGTTTTTTACATATCCATATGTATCAAGTAAACCACCTTCTACACAGGCAACTAATGTAGATTTTCCAGTACTCTCTGAATGACACCTGATTAGTCCAATTTCATATCGAATGTCTCCATATCCAATAATTGACTTATCTTTATGATCACCATTGAAAATCAAATGACCACATGCATGACATTTAGCTTGCTCAATGATTCCTTGATATGGTTTACTTTCATTAAATATTTTTAAATGTTCTTTGTTTTCAATAAAGTCTTCAATATGTATATTTTTCTTGTCTTCTTCGTCATCTGCTTGTTTTAATGCCTCATTATATTGATCAATACATGTCGTAATATCATTTGCTACACTTGGTTCAATTCCTTTAATATCGGCATATAATTTAAATCCAGACTTCTCTCCAAGTTTCCCAACCGCTAACAGAGGGTAACATCCTTCATCCCCCAATAATTCTCTGCTTGCTAGTAAAAATGGTTCTTGATTTTCTACGTTGTAATCAATATCAGGACATTGGTGAGAACTTAATACTCTATCTTTCGTGATAAAACGTTCTGGATAAATAGGAACTTCTGATTCAAACCTATCCATAGTTGTGAAGCCTAACAATTTGCTAGAGTAATATGAACTCGCACTTCCTCTCGACGTTGTAGTTAAATGCCCTCCATATTTTGGAGATGTTGCTAAATGAATAATCCCATTATTACTTAAGAAATAATCTACTGTTGTACTTTCGTCTATTTGTCCAAGTTCATATAACATTCCGTCATGCCTATCCTGAGTTCTATGTTCATCATCTTCATTTAAAAAGTTTTCTTCCAATATGTCTTTAAGGATTTTAACCCTTTCTTTATAATCATACTTTTGATATTCTTCTAAAATTGGGATTTTAAAATCTGTATTTATAGAAATATTATCGCATCCATTTAAGAATACATGAGTATTCATCATTGAAATCAATATCTCTTCATCAGTTAAAATTCCCTGATTAAGCATTCTACGATATACTTCTTTTCCATTTGGAAAATCCATATACCAACCTTCTTCGTCCTCATATATCATGCCTTTTCTTTTTAGTAAATTATCTCTTTTTATTCTATCTTCTTCGCTGATATAATGAGTGTCTAATCCAATAATAGTTTGTATTCCATATTCGCTTGACATCTCAGAGATTAACTTATTAAGTTGTTTCTGTGGTTGGGTATCATGTGTTTGATATTCCAAGAAAAAACTGTCTCCAAAATGTTTCCATATTTTTAACCATATATCTTTTGCATCATCATATTTCCATCCGGCAATACAGGCAGAAGTTATATAAACATCGTCACTATTCAACTGAAATAACAATTCTAAATCTATACGAGGCTTGCCATAAAACCCATCAATGTTAGCCATTGATAAAATATAATTTAATTTTCTCATTGCTTCATATGTTCTAGCTACTAATACCATATGGCAATTTAATCTATCTTTTTCATGCCTATCTTTTACCCAATATGCTTCAGTAGAATATCTGAATTGTAATGGGTTGTTTATCCCCATTTTTTCTCTTAACTTTTCATTATGTGTATTTTTACAAACATCATAGACATATAACCACTCGCCTTGATATCCATGCTCACCTGAAAACATACATTTGCTTTTATATGTATCTAGTATTTTCATAAATTCCACAATATCGGTCGCAGAATCAATTTGAATTAAATCTGACCACGTTGTATGTTTATGATAATTTTCCATCATCATATTCATATCATTGATCCATTCTGAAATATCATAAGGAAAATCGAATTTTAATTTATCTCTCGCCCTATTTGCAATTTCTAGTAGATTATTCAATCAATCACCACCCATCAACTTATAATCACAACTGTTTCTAAATCCACATAAATTGTTACAGTAGAAATAATCCATATGTGGTACAAAATTTTCTTCATTATGTATTTCTGATATCAAATTTGTTGCCCATTTTTTACTTGCTTCATATTCTTCTTCAATAAATGGTAGTTTTAACCATTGCTGATCTTTGAAATAATTCCACCATAGTTCGCTTGGCGAAACTCCATATTCATTTTTAACTTGTTCACTGTAAAGGTATAGCTGATTTTTATAGCTTTCATAGTCAGCCAATTTCTTTTTTAATACATTGCCTTTTTTGCCTATTGGATATTCACTTGATTTATGGTCAACAACTATAATCTTTCCTGTTTCTTTATGTTTGATTAATAAATCTATATATCCAGTAAACTTAATATCATTAAGTTGGAAAGTACACTCTTTCTCAATGCCAAGTATTTCATAATCACTCAACCAGTCAAAATTAACTTGTTCAAAATAATCTAGTCCCAAATAGAAATATTTATCTCTTGTTGAATCTGGTACATCGTAAGCAACTACTTTTTCATCAAAATTATCTGAATAATACTTCGCTGCTTTTTCTATGGGCAATTCGCCTTTCAATACCATCTCTAATATTCCATGGCAAAAATGACCGAATGCAGCATAAAAATTTTGTTCATTCTCATAAATCCGTTTTCCTTCTTCGTCTCTTAGTAAATAGTTTAAGTACCACTCGTATCTACAATTTTCAAATGAATGACATCTACTAAAACTCCAAATCATGTTATTTATTTCAGCCGTATATTCTCCCAAAATATCACTCCTTTATAATACTTTTTTCTTATTGGCGTATAATTCATTCCAAATATCTATACCCTTATCTATTGGTGAATTTTTACCTTCAACTCCTCCCAATAGACCTTTTTTGTCCTCTATTATGTAAACATTAGTGAACCTTTTTAGCATGTTTATATTTCTTATAACTTCCTTTTCTTTATATGAAACGTCGGAATCATAACACAACACAACGTCTACTCCTAACTTAATTAAATAAATAATTTGTTCATTAGTTAGAGTGTGTTTTTCTGCTGAAGCCGAGTCCTTAATTCCATTCCCAAACAACTTCATTACACTCTTTATGCTTTCAAAAATCTTTACTTCTTTCGTTTCTTTAATGAATGGCAGAGTTATGTTTAAACCTTGAAAGTAATCCATTGTGCCAACAGGAAAATAATTAATATACTTTGCTATGCCAATCTTTTTATAATCAGGAAACATTGTTCTTCCTTTGATATTGATGAAATTATTATCAGTGTCGTAAACTGGATAAATAATTCGATTACTTCTGTCGTCAATTCTTATTTCAAACAAATCAATTTCTTCTTGCCTTATTCCTTCATCTAACCATCCTTGAATTTTGCCTTGCCTATATTTATTAAAATCGTCTTTATTTAGAATTTCATGTTTATTATTATTTATTATACCTTGTTTTTCTTTCTTTATCTTTTTATTTATTATTACTGTTTGTGATTGGCACATTGTTTTTAAGTCTATGTTTGCCAACTTCGATGCTTTTTCTATGGCTTCATCATAAGTGAGGGATTCATAATCATGCAGATATTGAATGATTCCCCCACCTCGTCCACAACTAAAACAGAAAAAACTATTTCGTCTTGGAGTTACAGAGAATGATGGGGTTAAATCAGTATGTAATGGACATGTGCCAAAATAATCTCTACCTTTTTGTTTTAATTCAATTGATTGGCTTACATATTCTAATAAATCTACATTATCGCTAATTTCTTGTATCATATCTTCATCATACTTAACCAATCATTCTCTCCTCCTTTTCTAGTCATATGGCGCAACAGTTTGATGTTGCTTTGCTTCTATAATGCCTATTTTTTTGTTCGTAAACATCATATCAATATAATCATTTTCACCCATATGTTGCTTACCAATACGATTTAATTTAACTTTAAGTTTATGAGTACCACATTCTCTACCATCATTAATAATCTCTTCATCTGTCTTTTCTTCCCACTTTACAGCCACAGAACAATATCTCTCAATTCCGTCTGAATCTGCTACCTCGTTACTTCTGTTTAATTGAGCGAATGCTAATACTGACATTTTTAAATCACCGGCTATTATATTTTTCAACCAGTTAGCTACACCTGCCATATAAGCACTTCGTTCAGCAGAATTTAAAATTGAATCATCACATTTTATGTAATCCCAAACAACAAATTTTAATCCCATCTCAATTTTCTTTTGGGCGCATATAGAATAAAATCTTTCCTTTGTAATATATGGATCATAATTGTGGAATAATGGTAGCTTTTCTATGTAATCATTCGTTTCTTCAATTCTCTTTTCTTCGTCAGCAGTTAATGTTTCATTTTTTATTCTATTAACTGGTATACCGCTGATATAGGATAACGCTCTAATATACCAGTTTTCGTCACTCATTTCACTATCTTGAACAAAAGTAGGGACACCATTCATTGCCTTATGAAGTGCTTCAATCATAGCCAACCACGACTTGCCTTTTTTCATTCGAGCTTCAATAACAATTAGTTCAGTTTCCTCGTATGTAAAAAATTCATTGATTGTTGGGAAAAAAGATGGCAATCCATATGATTCTCCACGATTTTTTTTGTCCTTAATTTTTGCCCATATATCTTTTACTTTTGATCCAAAGGTTGTAATTTCACCATCTGTTACATATCGTGTTGTAAGTTCGTTGATTTCTTTATAAACACCGTTGCTCATCTCGTCTAAGCCTAACTCCTGATTAAAACAAGATTGCTGCCACTTCAATGTTTGTTTATAAAAATCTCTTTTAAAAGCTAATTCAATAACTCTATTAACTAGTAATAAATATTCTTCTACCGTGTCACGTTTTGAGTTATAACATAAATCTATATATTCTTGGATGCTTGGCATATTATATTCTTGAATCTTCTTTTTAACCGCTTTGTTTGAATCAAGCATCTGTTCTATATTTAAAGCTGTTATATTGGTTATTTTTTTATTGAACAACTCCTTAATCGCCCAATATATACAAGCATTATCAGTGTTATAAAAATACTTTTCGTGTAAATAGTTGCTATGTAGTATAAATTCAGGATGATAAACTAATGTTGAAATTACTCCTGCTTCTGCTTTACTATCTGTAATGTCGCATAATTCCATTAGTTACCTCCTTTAAAGATTCCTCCGAATCCAGTATTTTTTTCAACGGTAAAATTAAATGATGTCTGCTTTGGTTCTTCACATACAATTTCTTCATTATCAATTTGCTTTTTAATTAAAGATGATTGTTTTTTCTTCCACGCATCTTTAATTCTGTTATTATCAACTAGATAATGTAACCCATATGGACTTTTAATAGGTGTTTTATTAGCAATCGCATAGTTCAAAGCAAACAGTAAATATTCAGAATCAATCTTTTTTGTAAAAACTAAACTGTTGATAACACTAACAAGTTGTTTTACCACGACCGTATTGCTGACTTTCTCATAATAAATATCTCTTATTTTCGTAATATTCTCGCTAATTTTTGCACAATCCTCATGCATATATCTGTTACCTATTTTGACAGCTTCGTTCTGTGGAACGTTTTCGTCATCATGGTTACAATGTTTAAAAGCACATTTATATGTCTTATCAGTCAATCTTCTGCCTCCTATCTTAAAATCGAATTGTAAAACTCATTATATTTTTTAAATATGTTCCAATTATTTATGTATTTGTCCCATTTACTATTGCCATGTACAGATGTTCCAAGTTGCGTCTGATTATAAAGTTTGCAAGATGGTATTATCAAAGTCTTATGTATGTTATTATCTTCATTAAGGCAATAGAAAATGAATATATCACACGTAGGTTCTTCTTTTCCCAAATTGAATGTATTATATTTATATCCATTATTGTTCTCAGCAACACTCGATGCTTTTATATCAACTTTAATGTGTTTATTTGTAGTAACATCATAAGGATATCCAACTTTATTTTGATAACTATTTAATCCAGTATTATTTAAAATATCGTTTATTGAATATTTTTCATAAAAATCTCCAAACTCGCTTTCACAACTTTTTATATTGAGTCCTAATTGTTCTGCCCAATATTTAGTTCCTCCACTTTTCGATATTTTCATCGTTAAACCTTTGTTTCCATAAAAGTTTTCGATTTCACTATGGGTTGGAAATGTATCCAACCCTAGCGAATCTACCACTCTCATTATCTCTGATTTTACTAATTCGTCAGTCCATTGTTTACCATGAGAATGTCCTATTATTTTCACCTTCCTTTAATTAAATGGAAGTTCTTCCGAATCCAATCCGTCCGGAATGCTCATAAACCCATCTCCACTTGCTTTACTCGGTTCTGGTTTAGAACTTCCTTTTGTATTACCATCAGGAATTTCAAAACTAAATACTAAGAAGTTTGTATATGTAGTTTCTTTCTCTTTACTATAAACGCTTGTTACATCACAGTTACCAAGCTTAATAGTATCTCCTTTTTTAAGACCATCAGCCAACTTGTGAGCTGTACCAATGAAACGAACAAACTTATTACTAAATTCTACATCATATCCACCGTTTTCTTTGTTTTTCTTACTGATACTCATATTTACTACTGAATAATTACCTTTGTTTTCAACTGCCCACACCTTTGCATATGCATCTGTTCTAAATCCCATGTTTTAATCTCCTTTAATATGTATTATATTTTTAATGGTTGTTTGAATTATTTTCTAATTCCCAATAATTCCTGTTTAAGTTTCTTTAATACTTCAATATCTTCAATTTCTCTAGGATCTCCTGAAGGAATTGCATTCTTGCAACATTCATTTGCTTTTGCTTTTGCTTCTGGTGAAATCTTTGCTCTATCACAGAACAGCTTCCAACATTCTGCTTGCAAATTTGTTAGAGCTTTGGACTCTTCTGGTAAATCTTCTCCTTCGTAAATATAAAGTCCTAGTCCATGTCTAGCGCAAGCTTTCGTAAGTGAACGCTGAATTGCTTTATTTGCATCCATAGAAGTTATACTTTCTGCCAATATTGACTTATTCTTAAAGTCCATAATAGGCAAATACTCTGTATGTTCTATTTCACCAATTGCCACAGATGTTTTAACCCATCCAGTTCTTCCGTCATCAAACCAAGGACGACCATTTTCATTTTCATAAATTATGTAAGTCGCATCTGGAAATACCTTTTTAACTTCTGCCCATGCAGCCGCCCATGATAGATAGCTTAGATTATTCTTTTTCCTTACTTTATCGTTAACGTCGATATCGTAAAGTTTTTTGAAATAATTTTCTCCCATTTAATTCTCCTTTTATGTGTTTATTATTATTACTTTTTACCTGCAAGACCGAATCAAACCCCGATTTTATCTACTATAAATTGATTTACCGAGTTTTTTAGACCACTCTCCAAAATATCTATAGTAAGATGACCCAAATAAACTAAGATCTATATCTACTCTGTTTTCTCCACCAAGTTCATCGTACTTTTTAATGTTTTCATATAACTCTTTTGATTGTTCCTCAATTTTGTTTCTTAAACTATCTAATTGTTCTTTACTTTTACGTTGTCTTTCCTGTTTTTCAATCTCTCGCTGCTTCATTTCAACTTCATAAGCATTAGCTTCTAATTCAGCATTACTACCATAAAAATACTTGTAGTTTCCATCCTTTAATTTTACTCTCCATGCTTGTTCCATAATTAATTTTCTCCTTTCAATGTTTGCTTATTAGTTTAATATTGTTTGTTATTAATTATTTGGGTGGACTATTAATCCGGTTCATTCAATCTCTCCTTAACTTAAAATCTAAGATAACTTCTATCTTAATTCACTTTTCATTTTATGCCTTATTCTCTTCTGATAAATTTTATTACTTTTAATTTCTTCAATAAAGACTTTCATTTTTTCGCAATTAGCAACCAAATCCATCGCCTTATTATAAGTCTCTTGTGTTTTTTCATCCGATATGTACTTGTCTTCTACATAGTAAACCATTTCATCTTTAGAGGTTCTATAACAATCTTGTATTGTAACCATCAAATCTAATTCGTCTATGTAAAATTTGTCACCGCATTGTAATAGAGGCAAAGACAAGTCACATGAAAATATTGTTTTTTCTTCAATCAATTCTTCTGTCTCATCTTCGGCGATATCTTCTATGTCTTTATAATAAACATCATACATACCGCTAAAATTATTATAATGGTATTTTACATAATATCTTTTGGCATATACTTTTTGCCTAAAAATACTTTTCTTTATATTTTCTTTCTCTTCCACTATCTCATCTCCTCAATCCCTATAAAAAGCATCGTTTATTAGATTATAAATTTAACATTCCATACAATGACAATTGTTTTTATCGCAACATATACCATCATAATTGACATCTTCTGCAAAGATAGTTGGCTCATCTGATGCACCCATATCTATAACATTTGCATCTACAAAATATATTCCATCAATGCATCCGACCTTACTTTCATCTGGATCAAGTTTATTGGTATCTACAATTAATGAAATTTTAACATCATCATCTAAATCATATAATTTTAACTGTTCAATCAATTCTCTTACTTTCATTATTCTTCACCCTCTCTGTCAATATCTAAACTATCGTCATCCATTACAGAAACGCACCATTCTTCAATCTGTGGCTCTCCATGTGGCTGCACATATAACTTAGCTTTCTCTTCCTTGCCTTTAATATCCTTTAACTCTCCTCTTTTTACTTCTCCTGACTGTTTTGTAAATACAACATTCATACCAACATCTAATCTAACTACCTTGTCACCTTTGTAAATATTAATACTTTTAAATACTTCTTCTGCTCTTACCATATGTATAATCTCCTTTTCTTTTATGTGTTTAATATTATTTATTTAACCTCTTCTAAATTAGTTACCTTAAATATTTTTGCATTTAATGAATGTCTCTTGTATTGTCCTAACGCTTTCTTTGCTCCAATAATATTTTCATATCCACCAACATTACAATTTCTTCCGCTATGATAATATGAACTAATATTACCATCATCATCAACTTTACCAACTATATTTTTAACTTCCACTGTTCTCACCACCTTTCAAAATAATTTATTTTTATGTGTAATAACTTTATATTATGGAATAATCCTACTTAATCAAAATGAATGCCTGTCACCTATTTATTATAATAATGTAATTATTACAAATAATAAATTTTTATGAATCTTAACAGGCTTTGTTTTTAATAATTACGATAAAATGTTCTTTAACTCCTTTTCTTCTAATTAAACAAATTAAATGATATTTGTTGCTTTTAATTATGTGCTATATTATAGTTATGACACATAAAATGTGTTAGGAGGAGATGACATGAAGCCATTTAAAAACACTATCATAGTTTTTGATTTAGAATTCATAATGTATATACCCAAAACGCTAGATATATTGGAAATTGGTGCAGTCGCTCTTAATAAAGATGGAGAAATTCTTGAAAAATTCTTTATAAAATGCAAACCTATGCGATATAAATATAATAATCGAGCTAAAATTTTAACAAAAATGGATGAACAATATTTTTATTCTGGTGTTCCGCACAATATTGGACTTTTTAAATTTTTCAAATGGTCTTCTAAATTTAAGAATCCTATATATTGTTCTTGGAGCAAATATGATCACATTATTTTAAATAACAGAATTAATGATTTGTACAATAAGTCTCGAATTTTTGACAAAGAAAAAATATTATTATTTGATTTGCAACGTAGTTATATGAATTTGTATAATTTAACTTCGCAGCCAGCTTTGTCAAAGGTTTTAGAAGAACACAACATTATTGTTCATGAAACTACAAAACTTCACAATGCTTTAAATGATTCTTTATACACGTCAGAATTGTTATGCATTTATTTGACTCATTTTATAAATGAAATGCGTAGACGTGCCAACAACTCTTTCGATACAATAAAAATTAAATCTAAAACATAATTTACTTCTCGCCTTTGATTATTTTATTAACACTATCATTGTACCATTCTTCACTATTAAAATTTTTTGTGCATTATCAGCCTCTCTATAATGAGTACAATATTGTTAGTTATGTATTTTTTTCTTGTCTAAATATTTTTACATGGTAAGCAAATCTCATACCCTGGTCACAATTTAAACATTTTACCTTTTTACTCACTAATAATCTCCTTTCAAAGCCTATCAAAGGCTCATTTTATAATGACAATTCCACCTTGCCATTTTCATCATATACATCAAACCACTCATTAGAATAGTTATATGTTGTTTCTCTTAACTCTAAAATCTTCTTTAGAGTCTTGCAGGTATATACTTTCATGCCTTGATATTTTTCTTTTAGCCCATAAAATGATCCTCTATAGAATCTTGAAAAATCATGGTGCTTATAAACTGCTCTGTCTCCATTTTCATTTACTAATCTTAAATAATACATTACTTTCTCCTTTCTAATAACCCAAGCAAAGACTCGTTTTAAGTGCTTTTATCTTTCACATTCTCCACAATTCTCTGTATTAACTTCTGTCAACTTAAAATGTGAACTAGCAATATTATAAGCTGACTTAAAATTATCTTCTGCGGTTGCGTTAATATCAGCATATTCTGAAGAACAGTCTGCATATCTAACTGTATATCCTTCTTTCCCTGCATCAATGTGTATCCTTAAACCATTTTCATCTTTATAAGATTTACTAATTTCTATGCACTCACTTGGCATCATCCCAAAAAATCTATTCATTTCTTATTTTTCTCCTTCTAAAAGAACACCAAACACTTGATTTATCCTACTTTTCTAACTTAGTACCATATAGATTGATTGTGCCACCATTCAAAATTTCTAGTCTTGTTACTTTATATATTTCATCCCCATATCCGTAAGTCATATCTTCAGTAATTACGCTATCTACAGCTTCAGTATAAAGACAATCTTTTGCATTTATAGTATTCAAAAATATTTCACTCATTGTTTCACCTTCTTTCTAAATAGAATATCGATTTATTTAGTTTCCATGACTCATTAAATTTTTGCATTCCGCATCACTATTTACTGGATTATCAAGAGTAAGAATACCTATTCTTTTATATCCATATTCCTCCATATATTCTTTGTCGCATTGATTATTAACAGAAACATAATCAATCCTTCCTGATATGGACTTCATTACATAAAACTCTATTTGCATCTTTCATTCTCCTTTCCTAATAACCACTTCAAATTTCTAATTGCTTGTCACTTTTAACATCGATTTACAATACTCCTTGACCTTATAATCTGCTAATTTTCTTCTCAACCCTTGTATTTCAAGCGCCATGTCTAAAATCATATTGCTACCATCTACCACCGATAAATTGTCAATCCAAGGTTCATCATATCTCAATGCTCTGAATATGTAATCATTAAAATTTTTAGTTCCTATTTCAATTGTATATTTGTCATTAATTCTGATAGTTTCAATAATAGTAATCATCTCCTTTTCCAATAAGTTGTTACATTTATTTTAATATCATCTTGTTAATTTTATCTCTGATGAAGACAGCCTCTTTGAATCTTCCATCTTCAACGCCTAAATTGAAAATTGTATCTCCATCTGGTTCATCATCTTTATCTTCTCCGAATCTTCTTAGATGTTCTACTCTCTTATTCAAAAACTCTAATAATTCTTCCATCTTATTCTCCTTATGTAATTTACAATTGTAATAATATATCTTCTTCCCTACGTTCTAACCAATTCAATTCTTCATCTTTCAGTACTCTAAATACATCACCATCAGCGGATCTAGCAAACTCAGTCCACCAATTTTGTTTCTTTGGACTATTAGGCTGCCTAACAAATATTTTATCTTTCAAATCCGGTTCTAATAAATCAGTCATCGCAACATATCGTTTTCCTTTTTCATAAGAAAAATCTTCTCCTTTAATATCAGTTAAAAATTCAACCATAATAATTTCACCTTTCTATAATTGGTTTTCATTCCAGGGTCTTCCATTAAGTATGTTAATTAAAACAGAATAAATTTTATATAATATTTTTTTAAAAATAAGCATATATATTATAAAAAATAAAAATGAGGTTCAATATGGATAATAAAAAACTTGAATTAACAATGATAGCTAAAGATATTGCTATAGTAACTATATTTATAATATTTATTAAAATAATAAAAGCAAATATAGCATTATCTTTTATACTATGTATTCTATTCAACATATTATTGAATTTAAAAATAATTGATAAATATCGCTAAATATTTGTTTAAAACTCTTCATTTATTTGGACTTATTTTTTAGATAATCTTCTCTAAATATCTCATAGGATTTAAAATCATAGAAATTACCATCTAATAATTTATCATCTTGAATTTGGATACCAACAATCCTACCACCGTATTTTTCTGTTAATCTGTCGTATGTATTTTCTATAGGATTTCCTACATAAACGCTATATCTCATTTTTCTAAACTTAAACTTTGTAAATACTTCATCTAATGCTTGCATTACATCTCTTCCAAATGTCACTCTATTATTAGAGAAATTAATTATTTGTAATGAATTTGCCACAGACGATTCACGGTCTATACTGTATTTGATATATCCAAGCACTTCTCCTTTACCATCCAAACTTACAAATTCATGTTTATTCCATGTGCTCTCATCAGCTTTATATTTATCTCTATATGAACATCCAGAGAAAAACATATACTTTTCATCAAGTGCTACATTTGAAAATAGTTCTTGAAGCTTTGTTTCATATTTAATAGCCAAATCTAACATTCTTTCTCCTTTCTTAAAGTTAATCAATATTATATTTTTTCTACTATTTATCATATAACTTAGGTGTTCCGTCACTATTTAATATTGGAGTAATACCACCTGCGTTAGCAGTAATCCAATAATACATAACTCCAGTATTCTTATCTACTAATATTGCTCCATAATAATTATTATCTAAAACTTCAAAATCCATAATTTTTGTATCTGGCGACTTTATCACCTTATCCATATCTATAATATTAGAATCACATCCTGTTAATCCAAATGCCAAAACAGCCATTATTAATAATATAATCAATATCTTTTTCATTTATATTATCCTTTCATTGTATATTATTATTCATTAATAAGCTTTAATCTCTTCTAACCTATTATTGATTTCTTGTAGCCCATCTTCCTTAATTCCGATACTATTATGTACTCCATCTGAAGAATAAACCTTGAAAAATTTCTCTCCGGCTTTATTCACTTCTTGAATCTTTTTATGTATATACTCGTTAGCTTTAGCCCACTTAGTAATTTGACCACGCTTTAACTCTAATGCTTTAGTCACATCAGTAAGACTATAACAACCTTTCTTATCAATTCTTAATTCAGCTAATGCTACACTAGGTTTCTGTTTTTCAATTGTTTCAATTAGTGGTTGCGTAACGATGTTATGATATTCTTTAATTGCTAATGCTGTTTCTTCTGGAGATTTTGATTTACAGATTTTTAATAATACTAAGTCTTCAGCTTTAATCGTTTCTTGAATTACCTGACGCATAGTGAAGTATTCATCAATAAATTGATCCATAATATCCCACGAAGTATCATCGTCCATCGCTTTAATTAGTTTAGTGTATCCTCTTTCAGAAAGTATAAACATGTTTCTTGTTCTTGATAAATACTCTGGTTTAATACCAAAAACACTTTCAATATCCATAGGTAAACTGTTTACCTGTGACTTTACATCAACATAATCAACGTTTTCTTTTAACCTTTTCTTTTCTATTAGTCTGTTTATAGATTTTGTTACTTCCTTTAGTTCTAAATTATGTATTTCTGATATTGTTTTACCAGTTACAATTCTCTTATCTTCTCCAAATCCACCTTCAATAATTGGAATCTGTATTCCCATAAAATTTTTACTACCCGTTACTTTTAACTCATTATTCAATATAATTCATCATCCCTTCTTGTTTATTATTATTTTTGAAATTAGCAAACAGAATTCGTAACTTATTGGCTTTTGATAACTCTTATAACTTCATATTCACCTTTTAAATTCCCTTTAAATAATCCTGTAGCATATCCTTTTATTGTTACTGGTGATACATTAAAGTGTTTTCCAGCAGCAACTGCGTTATCAAACTTTAATTTTTCATCATTATATAAATTATTTATGTAAAAATTACAACGGGGTTTACTTGTATTAACCTTTAATACATCGACAGCATGTTTTATATTCTCTCCATATGTAATTAATTCTAAGTTATCAATAAAAGTATTTTCTTTATTTCCGTCTTTATGATTAATTGTCATTCCTTTCGGTATCTCTCCGACGAAAGATGTATAAACCAATATATGTATTGCTATGTTGTACGTTTTACTTTCTCTGTTTAAGACAACTGTTGGATATCCAGTTTTATTATTAGATATACACGGTCTTAATATTCTTTCTTTTAGATGCATATAAAATCCACCACTATCTAAGTCTGACCTTGGATGCCACACATCTCTTTCTTTACTTTTCACATTTCCATAATTTGATACTTCATAATAATTTTTAAAATTCTCATATACTACAGGCTTCCAAACTTCTTCAACTTCTATCATTATTCTCCTTTCATTTGTGTTATATGTTTTTTCTTTAATCAAATCAAAACACAATTTTATTTACTATTCAGTTTCTTCATCTTCATCGTTTTCTTCAAATGATTGACATAATCCACAAGCTATTTCAACATATCCTAATGAACAAAAGCCAGATTCATTTCTATTATTGCAATAATTATTATCACACTGTATATCTGTCATACCTTTTCTCCTTTCATTTCCCTATCAATGTATAGTTTTATTAACTCATTATGTATTATGCTACTTTTTGAACCCACTCATTATAGTTGTTTACAATCCATTGTCTACCCCTTTCAGTCCATTTCAGACATGGTTTACTATGCTCTTTTTCATAACTCTTGTAGTCTGCGTATTCTTCAGTAATTAGCCACTCATATTCAGCATAGGGACACCACGTTCCATCAGCTTTCTTATAAATAATTTTATTCATATACATAACTTGATTAAGTTTAGCAGCACTTGTTAATCCTAAGTCTTTAGCTATAATTGTAGTAGTAATTAATCCTTCCTTATTCAATACTTCATCATGATAACTTGCTTTTGGTAATAGTACCTTTCTCTCTTCTTCAAGTTGTTCATTCTTTTCTACCGTTTCAAGTAACTGAATTAATGCTTCTTTGTATGTAGTAGGCAACGCTTTATTCTGAGATTTTAACTGTTCTTCCATCTTATTAAATGCATCTATGTATTTGATCTTCCATTCAAAAGCTTTATCACCTGTAAAACTCATAACTATCAATGAAAATCCGTCTCTAGTTAATAAGTATTCTTTATTTGATTTTCCACTTGAATCATTATAATTATCAAGTAAGAAGTACTGAGCCGATTTTTCGGCTGAGTTAAAGTTCTTAATTGCTAACTCAATCTTATCTAATACGTGCTTATGTTGTTTTTCAAACCTTTCTGCTACTTCTCTACTGCTAACTCTTACCTTTCCTTCAATTTCTTTTAAAATAATTTCATTATCCATCTAATCTTCCTTTCTGTTTACGTTTCATATTGTTTACTTATTTATCATCAATTCTTGTGTTTATTTACTTTTTATATCTCTTTTTTTTTATGTGTTTTCAACCATCGTTTTGACTCACAATATATGCCTTTGATATAAACTACTGATATGATGGTACTTAAAATAATCAATAATATTAATGATATAGTTTCTTGCATATTGTCGTCCTTTCTAATTCAGAGTAAAGCATTAACTCATATGTTTGGATTTTGATAATTTTTCACCAGCTTGCAACTCTTTAATTATCTCTTCATCCTGAGACTTATCATCTGGTTTTAATCCTCTTTGTTCTCTTTTAAATTCCATTATATATTCTGCATATAGTGTATCTGACATGTGTACAATTCTCCTTTTATAACTATTAATAAATTTGTTTGATCAGGTTTATTCTAAATATGGATTTTCTTTTAACAAATCGTTACAGCCTTTAGCTAAACAAAATTGTCTCCACTTTTTAATGTCATCAGCATTAATAGAAAAATCAACCTGAATACCGCAATTAGTCAATGTAGGCATTTTAAGAGTAAGCGTGTCAGTTACAGAAAACATTTCGTCTCCATCTTCCCATCCACCAGTTGTAATATCACACGCAATCTCTTTCCACTCTTCATCTCTATTGATATTTTCTATCTTTTCAGCATTAAAAATTTCATGAACAATAAATTTAATCTCATCATCTGTAAGGCTTATAAAATCTCTAAATTTCATAATATTCTCCTTTATTAATCCAATCAATTTACTCATTTATTCATATAAATAATCTAAATACCTTGCCATGTAAGTAGGCTCATCAGTTTCTCTTTCTTTGATATAATTGCTAATCATGCTAGTTGTGCAATCTACAAAGTTTCTTTCTAATATGTAATGTATTTTATCCTGGTCTACTTTTAATTTTCTTCTACGTTGTTGGATTTTTTGAATATCTTTGCCGACCTTCCAACTTGTATACATATCTAAATTTTCGGTTTCAAATTTATGTTCTGCATCTCTTAATGCCCTCTTTAAAACTTCAAACTGAACATCAATATATCTATCATACTCTTTTAAGTCTTTAATGTATTGTTCAAAATTCATCATCCTGTCTAATATATTAGACATAATTCCTTCAAATCTTTTATCATCTTCCTGCATCTTTTCAAACACTTCGTCACGTTTTGTAGGTTTTATTTCTTCATCTTCAACATACTCTTCAACCTTAAATTCAAATTTTTTAAGTGTTTTAGGTAAGCTTTTTATCATATTATTTGCTTTTTCTAATGTAAATTTCTTTGCCTTAGATTTATTCCCAACAACTGTTATACCAGTTTTAACATATGATATATAATTCTTGCCATCGGTTAATACATATTGCTTATCCATATTTCCCTCCTTCCATGTAATCCCATAATTAAATATGTTATTATTTTACTATTCTTCTTCTAATTGCTTTTCATACACTTTAATATTTTGTTTTTACAATCTTATTAATAGAATCTTCACCCTTATTATTCTTTAGTTTATATATTAGTTTATTATTGTGTTTTATAAATGCCCTAATTATTTGTATTTCTCTATCTGTCATCCTGTATTATTCATCTCCATCCTCCTTGCATTATTAATTTTATCACACTCATATCTATATGTCAATATGTTGTTTATTATTTTTACTATTTAAATTTTAGATAAAGCAGCCTTATTTAGACTGCTTTCCGTCTTAGCTTAAAGGAGCGAAGATCATATAACTCCCATTGACAAACAAAATCTTATACCCATCTTTCTCATCGGCATTGAATATAATATCTTTTACTGATGATAGCAAAAAGAATTTTGTTATATCATCATCAGAATCAATAAACATAACAGTATCGTTATCAATAATAATCATTGACATTGTTGTACTATATTGTCGTTTTAAACCATCTCTGTTAACTTCACAAAAATTATATGTATCAATACCGCGCATCCATGTGTTATTGTCTATAGTTTCGATTAACTTCATAAATAGTTCTTCCATAATAGCAAATCCTCCCTCAAAAAAATCGAACATTTGTTCTTTGTTTTTTAATATTATATTACACTGAAAATAATTTTACAAGGAATATTAGTGTGAATTTTGTGAAACTTTTCTTTTCTTCTGTATATTATTGTTACTATTAGATGATTTATATTGGGTGGATTTAACCACCCAACAACTTATTCATATAAACTTATTATTTCTTTCATTTCAAGCCTTATTTGTCTTTCATTTATATTAGACCCATACTCTTCGATATACTTTTTTAAATCTTTTGTATAAGTATAATTTAATTTATCGGCTTTTTCAAAGAATGCTTGTCGCAAAGTTACTCCTTGCTCTTCAAACCTTTCTTTAATATAGTTAATTAGACCATTTTTATATAAATTTTTAGGAATAACAAATTTATTTTCAACTTGTTGTTGAATAAATCTGTATCTTAAAGAAACAAATTGATAACCTACAGCTTGATTATTCTTGTCTTCTCCTCCTGTTGATCTAACAATATATTCGCTGTTTGCATATAGATACAATTTATCATTCCTAACTTTACCAAGCTCTGATTTTCCTTCTGGCATATACTCTGTAACACTATTTGCTTCTCTCGCTAGTTTTATAAATAAATCATCAACTCTAACTGTAATACCTGATTTTAAATGAACTGTTTTTTCATCTTCATCAATATCTGAATATTTCAAATATCTCAAATCTTCACATTCTAAATTACAAACCCCACAAAATGGTGCATATACTAAAAATTTATTTACTGCATCTTTTATTTTGTTATTAACGATATCAAGTACATATTCTTTGGTAAAATATTTATCTTCAACCATACTTAATGGTACTAATTCGTCAATAATATCCTTAGTAATACTATAATCATAGTAATTTACACTACTTTTATCTATTGCCCCTTGAACTTTTTGCCAATTTGTATATTCAAAACAAACCTTTGATACTAATCTTAAATAGTATTTTGATTTTGAGTTTACACTTTTTAATAAATCAATAACCTGTAATTTATTGAATTCAGATAAGTCTTTACATTTTTGGCGTTCTGTTTCTGATACAGTATCAAAAATTCTTTTAGCTACTAATTTTGAACCATCTTCGTATCTAAAAGCTTCGCTTTCAAGATATCTCATTTTCTGTTCATCTCTAAACATTGTGTTTCACCTCACTAATCAAATTATTTAAAATTTTATAATGTTTGCTAACCGGTTCGTTTTTAAATTTAATTTCTTCTAATAATTCGTTACCCTTTATAGAATTAAACAATTCTTCAAATTCAAGTTCTTTATCCATTGATTGTTTAATTAGATATAAATATATAAACCATTCTTCTTTAGTAAAACTACTATTAAAATGATCAGTTTCCATTATAACATAATTTAATTTTGAAATAACAGGAGACAATGTTTTAGCAGCATTAGGTATCTTTTCTATGTCATAAAGTCTTGATATTAATTTAAATAGATATAGTCTCATATTATCATCTATAGTTCCACGTAAATTGAATTTACTTGATGTATTAAGATTCTTAATAAAATAATTCACACCATTTACAGTATCTATTCTTGTAGTTTGTGCTTCGCTAAAATGATTCTTCTTATCCATTTGCAAAATGTATCTGTTTGCATCTTCATTATTCATAACATATAATCTAAAATCACAAGGATACTGCCAATCCTTTTCTTTCCTCTTTGCTTCTATATAAGCTAAGTAGTTATGAAAACCTTCAGCTAAATCCATTTTAAATTTTCTATCTATATATAATTTCCCATTTTTAGTTTTAATAGGATATTCATCATATAGCTCTGGATTAATCACTATTGTCCCCGGCACAGGAAAATAGGAACCATCTAACATAGCTTTTTGCATATCATTAATTGCTTTTTCATTTATATCTAATTTATAAATTGGCATACCGTCTGTTTCTATTACAATTAAATCTCTTTGCACGTCTGGATTAAATCTTAATTTATTATAATTATATAGCTGCATTACATAATCTATATTAGTGTGAATATCTATATATGAATAAACACCGATATTGGTTTGATGCCAATCGTCAAATATAACATCTATATCTTCATCTTTTTTAGGTATTGGCTTTGAATATTCCGGTATTTCATTTTCATAAAAATAATTTTCAATATTCAAATCAGAATAATCAAATTCTCCACGACTTTCGCCAACTTCTTTGAATGAAACTGTTAATTTATATAACATATGATATGGTGTAGATTCTAATGGTTCAAACCCATTAAAGATATCTAATACTCTGGCAGATTGAACATTAAATTTGTCAAACATAACCTTTTCTATATCTTTACGTACAGGTTTAGATAGTTTATTATTTATAATTGCTATTTTTTCTTGTAGTATTCTTCTTAAAGCTTTATCGTCCTTCATTGCATAATCCTCCTTATGAAAACAATATCATATATAACAATAATTGTCAATAATATTCAACATATGTTTTATATTTTAAGCATATGCATATTGTTTCATATTTTGGATAATGAATTGTAATTTTCTATTTGAATACAATTGAATAGCCATACCAACTTCTATATTCATCATATCTTCTTCAGATATTGTTCCAATTTTCTCTTTAATAAACGATTTGTCAATAGCATCTAAACATTCGCACAAAGCTACAGATGCCTTTTCCATTCTGGTACTTTTTAATAATACATGTGTAGGTAATTTTGCTTTATTCATTTTTGAAGTTAGGGGTATATACTGAACCCTACTATTATGTTTATTATTTAAATCATTAGATATAATTACACAAGGTCTACAACCTATTTGCTTATGTGGATCATTACCATCCTTTGGAATATCAATGTAAAATATATCTCCTCTTTTTATTACTCTCTCATCGCTCATAATTAATCTCTCCTTCTATTCTTTGTTCAACTTGAATCATCATTTTTGTTTATCATATATTTGTCTCCTTTGATTTTCACTTGTAGTGTATACGCATTAAATATTTTATCTTAAACAATTTATTCTCATCTCCTTGCTATAGTTTATTTGTTTTTCTTTATATTGAAACTATAGCATAAGAATAAAAACATGTCAACAATATTTCGCATGTTTAATATTATTATTTACTTAGTATATAGATTTAGTATTTATTGGTACCGAAAATGGATTAAAATAGTTAGTTGATTTGATTTTTTAAGCAACTAATTGTTTATTCCAATTTATTAATGCATTATATAATTCAGGTGGTATTATATTTTTATATTCGTTTGCTAATTTACTTATATGTAACTGTTTCTCAATGTTATAATATAATAAAGCTTCATCTAGTGTTTTGTAAACTCCAAGACTTTTATTAATATATTGAGCAGAAAATCCTGTTACACATCTATGAATTCCATTTGGCAAATCTGAATCTACAGTACGATTCTTTTTCATAAATACCATATTTATTCTTTGTGGAACAAAAACACAGGTTGTCGGACTATATAGTTTATTATCTTTAAACAATATATCTTTGTCAAGATGTGTTCTACTATCTTTTACAGTATAAAAATTTTCATCATACCACTTTCCAAATGTCTGATAATTGTGCCACTCTTCACAAACTGTACAATTTTCATATGCTGGATGTAAATGTCTGTCTTTTTCTTTATAACATCTATACATCATATCTTCCCATACTGCATACTGCTTAGTTCTATAATCTTTGCCACCAGTTGTATATTTACCTTCTCCAATATATCCAACCTCACAAACCGTCCTATCGTATGGATTTTTAACTTGACCTTTATTGAAATTTCCATAAGTTGTTTCTCTTCGTACTTTATATTCGTCTTGAAATTCAATTGTTAAATCAGAAGTATTGACATATCTTATAATTTTCATTGGTGTTCCTTTTTTACTATAACTTATTTCTCCTAAATGATTAATTCTCAATAATTATTTTCCTTTCTTCGTTTATTATTATCTTCAACTTACTTGATTAAAACTAAGTAAAAATCGTCATTCTAAATGCTTTTCAGCTATCTGTTTACAATATTTTAAAGATTCACCAACATAGTTTCTATTTTTTATTCTGTCCCATAAACTCCAATGTAAATTATTAATTCTATCCCACGTATGGAGTATGTGAAATCTTTCATCTTCTGAATAATATTCACCAGCTTCTATTTTAATCCATTCCATATTAACTCCTTTCTATATAGATAAATTATACAACCTATCGTGTTTTATTTTTTATTATTATAATCTTTTAGAATTTCTCTAGCTTTTCCGTCAGTTTCATCAAGTAACTTTTTATATACATCTAATGGTAGTACCACAAAATCGACTTCATTCATAATACAATAGCCAGTTTTTTGTGCTTGTTCTAAATATAATTCAATATCCATAATTACTCCTTTCTAAAAACCATTTCAAATGATTCATTTATTTAAAAAACTACATCTGAAAAATCCACTGTTTTATCAGGTACATAACTTCCTATTTCTATTTCAAACACTCTGTCTTCTATCCAGTCAGGCGATATAAGTACCATGGCTCCACATTCTTGATTTTTCTTTATCATATCAACTCGGTGTTTGTGAGCCGGTATGTTCATTTGACTTTGTAAAATATCTGGATATTTATGTTTTAAAATATCAATAATATAATTAACTTCATTCACATTATTAAACTTTATATATTCGCCTTTATTTAATTCAGTTGCAATAATATTCTTTACATCCATGTAACTCCTCCCTATTCAATAATAATTTCATCTGCCGCCAGAAAGTGCTGACAGCTTTCATTCCTGTCACATTTGCCCTCTCTTACATTATGGCAATTACAATGTGATTTCTTGTATGTTTTCTTTCCAACACTATCTTTTATCATTTCGTATTCAATTGGCATTAAGCATCTATATCCGTCTACATCGCAAAATTCTTCGGCATACTTAGTCATTGTTACCATCCTTATATTAAAAATTTATCTCATTGATTAAATAAATCTTTGTCTATTAGTATTATCCCATGCTCCAACTAAATGTCCGCAGCCATTACAAAATACTTGAAATGATAACACAATGTCTTCCTCTGATTTATCATCAAATTGACTTTCAATGCATCCCGCATATAATTTATTTTGTTTGCAATCAGGACAAATCTTTTCTGGATATTTTTCAACCAGAATATTATCTATTTGTTTTGTAGTAATGAACCGATTATACTTGATTTTATTCATTATATCTCCTTTCTAAAAATCGTACCAATCGTTTAATTGGTTGTCTTTTCAAATATCTCAACTCTTTCAAGTGAAAACACCTCTGATTTATCATTTCTAAACCATATTTTAATACAATCTAATTCTGTTCTAAAACCTGTTATAATTCGTAATTCTCCTCCGTCTATTTTAACATATAATCTACAGGGATTTACTTTATTCATTAAGACGTCTCCTTTCGAAATCCATATCATATTCATGTTTTATAATCAGTCTTCTTCCTCAATTCCCCATTCGTCTTCCCAACCCATTATTTTAGCTATCTTTTTACTCTTGCTATTTACAAATTTAGTAGCAAACCCATCAGCATCATCTTCTCTATTGCCTTTAAATTCATTTTTTATTTGCCACAGGTGCCTCAATTCATGTGATAATGCGTGTAAAGAATATAACTGTTTTGATAGTATATCATCTCCGTCATCGTTTTGCGAGTAAACAAAAATCATTATTACCGAATTGAAATGTGGATGGCACAAACCCTCTACTTTACCTAACCATATAAACAGATCAAAAAAGTGTGCAAGATATCTAATTAGATTTATATTTTTGAAACTCTTCAACACGTCTGATCTATTTTCACATATTATCAAATTATCTGGTTTACAATTCAACTTTGTTAATTCAATTATTCTTTCCAATTGATTATCAGTGAAATATGTTGCCTTGTTTATAATGTTCATATTATCCTTTCAAATATTCGATAAATATCTAGTTCTATTCGACTTCTTCATATCCAGAAGAACAATCTCTATTTGCCACATCATCTGCAAATTGTTCTAAGTCTTCTACTGTTTTAACCCATTCAGGAACATCTACTATATAATCATCGCTTGGCATTTCAATCCATACTCTAATCTTTTTAGGTATACACATTATAATAATCTCCTTTCAAAAGAACTTCTCAAATTCTCGTTTGATTTACACTATCATATCAATATCTACTGGATTTTCAAGTAGTAATAAATCATCTCTATGTTCAACTAATGTAGATTGAGCAATTGAATTTATTTTGTTCTGACAAAATGCTTCGATTTCTCCTTTTGCTTCCGCAACGGTCTTATCCATTTGTTCATTAAAACAATCATAAGTAAATGATACATTAGAACTAACTTGTGCGATCATGTGATTAATTTTATTCATAATCTCTTGCTTATCAGATTTATTTAATGTCTTTTTATCAAATATTTCGGACACCTCTTTTGCTAAACTTTTTGATATTTCATTTGCTTCGTCTAATCTTTCTTTTAATTCATTTTGAAACTGTTCTTTTTTATTAACAAAATCACATGGTGTTATTCTACCATCTTTTTCAGTCCAACGAATTGTAACTGGAACGCCTGAACCCATATTCATAGATGTAATACATTCTGCAAATTGCGAATAACTCATTTCAACTTCTGCAATTGTTTTATCTCCATAGTACCAATCAGTATTAAGACCTCTTGTAATCTCTCCATGTCGTAGAGTCATTGCTATCGTATCACTATGTTCTATACTACTTCCAAAAAGAGGAGTTTTACCACCCGTCCTCCTACTAAAAGATAACATACCATACGAAGGATGTGTCGTCTTTTCTCCTAATTGTGTCTTTTCTTTTTTATATTCACTCATCTTAATTCTCTTTCCGGCTATGTAAGCCTATCAATTTTAAGTTCTATGCTGTTACCCCAAAACTATTAAGTCTTACATCGGTTACCATTCCTTTATTTATACTTACCTGTTCACTTGTTCCTCCATAAAATAAACTACCATTTACCCTAATGTAATCTCCGTTTACTTCATCTGTGACATAGTATATTTCTGTTGCAACTCCAACTACGGTACTTGATCCGTCATTATTAATTATTTCTATTGGTTGACCTACTGCGTCTTCACAAGCATCTTTAAATGCCCTATCAGAATACATTACACCATTATCATCAGTATTATTAAATGGTACTGGTATTTCCATAGATATTTTTACATTATTTGCTCTCATATTTATCCTCCTATTTCCACAGCTTTTTTATAATTTCCACATACTCTTATTTCTCTACATGAAACATATTTTTCGCTCTTTGTAATCTGATCACATTTTAATGTTCGTTTTACTTTAATACAGTGTAAACATTCATTGCAATTTCCTGAGTCTAATGGTTCATTTATTCTCATACCATCATTCATATTATTCAATCTCCTTTCAAATCTTCCAATCAAAATCGTTTTTTATCGTGTTATCTAACTAAATCGTACATTCTTTTCTTAAAATCAGATGAATCCATTAGACTACCATCAAGTACTATTTCATTTTCCGAGTTATAAATTTGCAATCTACCGTCAAAAAATAATGCAATTACCATACCATCAAATTTTTTCATATCATCTAAATACCAGCAAACATTAGTATATTGAGTGCAATCCTCTAAAACATCAACATATTCATCGCTTTCAAATAAAGTAATACCTAATAATTCAGTTATATTTTTCTCCATAATTTTTCCCTTTCAATACCAAATAATGTTTTGGTGTTAATTTATTTCTAAAATTTCTAGGATCTTTTTTGCTTTATTATAATCTAATGATTTCTCGCTTAACTTTCTAATTTCATCAAGACATCGCTCAATTGTATTTCTTTCAGTAACTTTTTGAATAATTTCATCTGTAGCTTTTGAAATAGTAGCATTACTAGACCAACGGTCATGTTTACCCATTTCCCTTCCATATTTATCAAACTGAGAATTGCTACATTCTACTTTTATTCTTCCAGTAGGGGTTACATTAGTAACGGTTGTTATTCTTTCTACTCTGTTATAAGAATATCCATATTCATAATAAACTTTATCACCAACTTTTACACTAAGTTCACTCATATACTTACATCCTCCATTCACTACCAAATCTCTGTTCAATCTTTATCTACGAAATTCTTCACAACAATAGTTTTCATTAACATAGCACTCTTTTTCTGTGCACCATAATTTATCGTCTTCCTCATCTTTTCCTTCTTCACTCATAGATGCACCACAAGCTAAACAATCTTTGTAACCCTTCATATTAATCCTCCAAATCCAATAAATCTTCCATATTAATCCCTAAAGCCTTTGCAAGCAAATAACCATTACGCATATGTGCTTCATTCAAATTATTTGCACCAGTCTCTAATTTCTGTATCGTATATAACTTTACTCCGCTTTTCTCTGCAAGTGCAGGTTGTGATAGTTCACTTATTTTTCGATAATATTTTAACTTATTCATTTTAACCAACCCCTTTTCTATAATTTTACTATACTAATTAACGTATTACAATGCTAGAAACTATTTAGTGCTGTAAACATATTATTTTTATTAGCCTTAACATAACGTTTTCTTGTTATATTTATATCACTATGTCCAAGTTGCTCACTTACTCCGACAATATCATGATTACTTTCATACATTTTAGTTGCGGCATAATCTCTTAATTTATGAGGATGTATTTGACCATTGCTATATTTATCAAAAAACTTTTCTACTGTACTTACACTTATTCTTTTATTATTGCCATCGTCATCCTTATGCTCCGACAAAAACAGAGGCTTTAAATGTTTTAGCTCTGGATATGAATTTCTAATAATTAAATAATCATTAATAGCATCTATAGCCGATTGACTAACTACCACATCTCTACTTCTTTTTTTGCCTTTTGCCCAAATTGTTATTTCTGGTATTTCTCTTTCAAAATGCAAATCGTCTATGTCTAAGCCAACTAATTCGCTTAATCTCATTGCCGTTCCAATGAAAAGCTTTGCTATAGAAATATTTCTTATAGAAATAATTTCACTTTTAATTGATTCAAGATTATTCAACACAGATTGTAATTGTTCATCTGTTGGTAACTCAATATCTTTATCCATTTTTTCTACTTTAAATTTTTGTATTACTTTTTTAGTAACAATATTTTTTTGAGAATAACCATTATCAATTAAATAACTCCAAAAACTACGAATTAGATTCATTTTTGTTATAATTGTATCTGGACTTGCTTTTATACCTTCTAAATAATCTACTAAATCAAAATGTGTTACTATAACCAAATCTTCAGGCATAATCCCTTCAAGCGGTTTATTTATTATTTTTTTATCTATAAGCCATTCAAAAAATAGTCTTATTGTGCTCCAATATGTTAATTTTGACTTATTACTACTTAAAGTTTTAAAATAATCTTTAATGAATTTTGGCATATCTTTTATTTTTTCTTCCAATTTATATTTTGCTCTTGCCTGGTCTTCATCTTTGTAACACATCCCTAACCACCCTTTCTATTTGCTCATTTTAATGTTCCATGCTCTTTCTTCCATTTATCTGATTTGACTGAATTATACGGATCGTTGTCCAATCTTTTTATATTGGCATTAATGTTGTGGCTTCTGATTCCCCATAATAAAATCAATCCGATTATTGCTAGAACTATTCCCATATAACATTCACCATCCTTATGCTGCGATTTTAATATTTTGTTTTCTTAATTCATCACTAAATGCTCTTAATATATCATCCACATTATTGAATGTATTGTCAATACATTTGTCTATATCTGGATTTCCATCTACTGATATCACCAACTTTTCTCTGTTTAATGATTTATATGTTTTCACTGTTATGCCTATTATTTTTAGTGCTAGAAACTTCTTGTATCTTTCTGTTTCATTTAATTTAATTTCTTGTATTGTTCTAATCATTTTTTACCCTCCTAATTTAATGACTGATTGATGTGGACTTTATTGCTCTATCTTTCTCCAGTTATCAAAACTATCTTTACGACAATATGTTAAATAATCACCGTTAATTCCATATACATATACTGAACCAATACTAACAGATTCAACTATATATTCTTTTCCTCTTGATAAACCAAACTCATTCGTACTAGCTATAGCATAATATTTTTGATCCATACTTTTAATTCCTTTCTTTGATTAGAATTCCGAATTTATCTTGTTATATTGCTGTTTTCATCTTTTCAAACAGACTTACAGCTTTTTGCAATCGTTTAATTTCATTATTATATTCTTTGATTTTACTAGTTATATATTTATCATATATCTTTTGTATCTTATCTTCTCTGTCTATGAAAAAATTATAATGTTTATCCTTACATCCGCAATAATAGATTCCTGCACCAAGATAGCCTCGTGTCTCTTCTTCTGTTATTTGTTCTTTGCTTACTTTGCCATCTGGATATATACTCACTTTAAAATAATTCATATTATACTCCTTTCAAATCAGATCCAATTTAGTATTTTATAGGTTTCTCATTATCTGAGAAATTTTCTAGTGTATCTTTCATTGTATAATCTGGTTCAAAATTATCACAAACAGATATTTTGCTTACAACCTTACTATAATCATCTGAATTTTCATTCATACAAATAATCTTTCTACCACTTGTTGTTGTATATCTGCAATTACCACACATAATCTAACCTCCCTACCAAACAAGTAATTTATTTACTGTACCATATTACTTGTTATTCTATGTGTCTGTTTATCCATATCTTTTAATATTTCTTCTAATGGTTCTTTGTCTTCACAAGTTGCAACCGCTTCCCATCTGTATGTGTCTACTGGCATCGAATGATTTCCTAAAACATTTGACATTGAATATCTTTCTTTTCTTTCTAAAAAATACATTTCAATCACTATCCTTTCTGTTTAATATAATTTATAATTAGTTTCCATTCGTCTTCTGTTAAACCACCATTATCAGCCTTTTCTTCAAGATTATAATAACACTGTTTTAAATATCTTTTATTGTGCCATCCGGAATATAAGTCATCAAATTCAATATGTTTATTATTATCACACACTGAAAATATTAATTTATAGTAATATTTACGATACTAATTTAATTGGGATGCTTTTAATCATGTTTTCTTTTAATGCATAATAAGCAGCTATATTCCCTCTTATTACATATTTATTACTAAAATCACATTTACTAACCAATATAGGCTTTAATATATTCCCATATTGATTTATATTGTTAATATTCTTTTCAAGTTCATGTACATTTTTAAATGGGTGATCATCATTTACTTTATCATGTTTTTTAATAATGAATTTCTTAAAATCACGTTCTACGTATTGAGTTCCTAATGGCACATGCTTAACAAGTAAAAATAATTTTCTAATCATGCTATTTTTTATCCTTTCTATTTTGCCCTACTAGGCAGTTAATTTGTTTATTAATTACTCTGCTACATATAGGAGTTATTCGCTCCTATTTCGTCCATTTAGGACTCGTCAGTGCAGCTTTATTAATCTAATCCAAACATATTCATTTTAACGGAATCAGATAGTTTATCCCCTATACATATAGCTGTCACTTTACTTTTAGTGTTTACGTCTAAGATATTATCAAATTCTTTCTCAACTCCTATAAATCTTTCCCATATTAAAATGTTGATTTCTAAATCAGTAACATTAGTTATAACACCTATTGGAACACTGTTAACCATAAATGGAATGTTAATCTGTTCATTTGTCAGACCAAATTTATTTTCAATAGTTAAATTCATAGTTCATTTCCTCCTAATAAAATGTTCATTTGTTCCGCTTTTGTTCTGCTTCTTTGTCACATCTTTTGATTAATTCTTGATTATGTCGCAATATTTCAACTCGTCTTCTATGTTCATCTAATGATGACTTTTCTTTTCCATTCTCTGTATAAACAACTTGAATTGGTATCATGTTTAAACCCTCCTAATCAAATAATCAATTCATTGCCTGTTAATTAAATGAGAAAGTATAATCATCTAGCAATAGATTTTCTAATGTTTCATCATAATTTGTATCAATAGTAGGTATTACTACTGCATACTTAAAAGAATAATTTGCTATCTTATCTTGAATTTCTTTTAGCGATATAGCTTTATTTTTCATTAAATCATTTCCAATAATCTGAATTATTCCATTTCCAACTGTATTAACAGATATCATATCATTGTACTTACTCAATAATTTATTTAGTTCTTGTTTGGTTCTCATTACTACAAACCTGTCTGTTTTGTCATTACTAGTAAAGCTAGGTAATTCAACCCTAATTGATAAATTTGATTCATTTTTCATAATATAAATCTCCTTTTATTTTTTATTTAATTTTCTTATAAAATCAATAATTTATATTACATTCCTATTCTTAAATAATTTTTCAGATACTCATTTATTATCTTATCACATACTTCTTTGTCAACGTTTCGATATGGAGTAAAATATATTTTTGAATCAATTTTATCCATTAACCATAATTTAGCATACATTTCTTTTCCATTCATAGTAAATATAGAATAACTTCTAGTATCCATAGATTTCATCATATTTAATATTGAATCTATTGGAACAGTCAACATATAATTTTCATTAATATCTAATATTAATTCTCCCTTAAAAGAAATATCTCCTATTTCCAATTTATTTCTCTCCTCTCTGAATTGACTATTATTGAATTGCTGTTACCATTTTTCTTTTAATTGGTTTCCAGTATGGTTCTACTTAAATCAATATCGTTTAATTTCTAATTCGGTTGTTACTTCATTGTCAATACTTACAGTCCAATAGCCATTGCTATAATCAATATTAGGCTGGTCATTTTCCACTTCTTCACATGGAGCAGTGAAACAAATCCAATTATCATTATCTTCAACGTACTCATAGATATCAATTCTGCCATCTTCAACATTTGAATAAAGTTTGCTGTTATCCACTTTAAAATTTGATTCAATAATATTTCTGCCTTCTTTAAAATTCTTTCCTTTTAATTCTTTAATAATATTTTCCATACTGTTCACCTTTTCCCTTTCTGTTTCTGTTTAGAGCAATAATTATTATATCATTTTTATGTGTTTGTTACAATGTTTTCCTGTTCTATTAATATCATTATAATACCACATTTCAATTCAGTCAAGTATTTGTTTAATATTATTGTTTATTGCATCATATCAAGTAATAAGTTAATTAAGTTCCAACTTGTATATTTACAATCGTTCATATTATTCATTATGATGTCTATAAAGCTTAAAACGCCCCATAAACCGATAAGCAATATAGTTGTAACCCCAATTATCTCTAACGCTGTGTATCGGTTCAAATAACGCTTTAATTGACTAACTTTGTATGCTGCCCTGTTCTTATAATTTATGTATAATTGCTTCATTAACTTGTTACTCCTTTATGTACTGTTTTTGGTTTTTGCTATTAGTTGTTACATTTTTTGATTACTTCGTAAGGTAGTACTATTTTGATATCTCCCACTGTGTTATCCTCCTTCAAATTTACTTTTTTATGCGGTTGCTAACATAATTAAATCGAAATCACTAATCCTATTTCTGGCTATCTATAAGCCTATAAAACCTGTTTTTTATTTGCTCTTATATAAATACATTAATAAATCATCTTCTGTTCCGTCAGATATTTCATAATTCAACCACCATTCATGAATAATATTCTCTATATCTTCTGGTGTCTTCTTATCCCTTAATTCGTCAACACATTTTTTATATTGTTCCGTTTCATAGTCTTTAACTATAGATTCCTGTTCTTCCGTCATTTCATCATATGATAATGTCTTTAATATATCTTTTGCTATTTTTTCTTTTAAACTATCCATTGTATACTCACTTTCTGCCTGTTTAGGCTATTTAATATAATCTATTACCAATTTAGTAATGCATTTCTTACTCTATCCGGAAGTGAAGTTCCATACTCATTCACAATAGTTTTTATATGTTTTCTTTTTGCTTCATCATGTATAAATATAGCATCTTCTAATGTATCATAATTTCCCAATCCTTTACCATTATAACTTGAATGATATTTATTCGTGTCTGTTAATGATATACCGCTAGGTAGATTGAATTTATTAGGCTTCTGCATAAATATCATGTTTATTTTTTGTGGAACAAAAATACATCTCTCAGGTGCATATAGATAATTTTCTTTATATATAATATCTTTATCCAAATGCATACGTCCATTTCCAATACTATAGTAATTCTCTTCATACCACTTTGCAAATACTTGGAAGTTATGCCATTCTTCGCATACGTCACAGTTTTCATATGCTATATACTGATTTCTTTTTGTTTCCGAATAACATCTCGATAACATATCATTCCATGTATTGTGTATCCTTGTATTTCTACCGTTAACTTTTGTTTTATATTTTCCTTCTCCTATGTACCCGACTCCTCCATTTTTCCTATCATATGGATTCATAACATTTCCCTTTTTAAAGTTATTCCAGTGTACTTCTTTTGTACATGCAAATTCATCTTGAAATTGGACTATAATTTTGTCATCTGGTAATACATTAATTATCTTCATTTCTGATCCGTTATTGTTTATCTTTGTTAATCCGATTCTTTCGTTCTGTTTAATATATTTCAATTAATTCCATCCTTTCATATTATAATAAAATCTGCTTTTTATCTGCTATTTATACTGTTACTTTCATACTTAATATCATATCTTCCCAACGTTTTATATTAGCCTCTGCTATTTCTCCAAGTGTATCTAAATACTGTTTATCTACTTCAATGAATCCGTTAAGAACTTCTTCTGCTTTATCGCTTGATAAACAAGATTGGTCTACTGGAAAACCGCAAAGCGTTCCAAAATCTCTTTTCATACCAAAGCTATATTTTTGTGTTTCATCGTTCTGTACAAGAATAAATCTTTCATCTTCATATAAAACTGAATACACATGACAAATTGTACCGTGTTTAAAATACCAATTTAATTTTTTCATATTATCAATTCTCCATTCTTTTAATAAAATCTATTATTTATCGTGTTATATATTGTTTATTATAAAACTTATTTAAAACGCTATTAACAACATTTTCTAACTCTTCAAAATCTTCAGTATCTGTACTTTCACATATAATATCATTTCCCCATTCGTCAGGTGTATAATTTTCTCTTATTGTTACCGTATAATACTTTTCAAATATTTCTTCATCACACCAAACTACAATACCAAACCCATTATATCCTTCTATTGGCATTGTTACCGCTATATTTTCCCATTCGTACTCACCACTTATAATATTATTTTGTAATTCATCTGCTAAATCACAATATACTTGTTCATTTGTCATATTATTTCCTCTCTTTCTAGCTTCTTAAAGCCTATCAAATTACAAATTTATTTTCTGTTTATCTTAATCACTCTTGTATTATGTTGCAATATACTTTCTTTAATACTCTCCATCCCTTACAAGGGCTATCTAACCACATTGTTTCTTTAAATCCTAACTTGTTGGGTTTCATTCTTTGACATAAGTATTTATACATCTGTTTACACTCCTATCCGACTATTGACTTATTGTATTATATTGTTTGTTATTGTAACTTTGCTAACTTCTGTTTACTATCATTAATCATAAGATTATAAGCTTTTGTCAATTCCTTCGCTACATTCTTCATTTAATCCGTCATTACACCTTTTGATTAATTCAGTATGATAATTAATGTTCTGTTGTTTAATTTCTTCAGGTGTGATGTCGCACTCTTTTCCTGTAGTTCTATCATCGTCTGTTCGTTCTAATACAATAATGCCGTGTCCTCTGTCAATCTTGCATTCATGTTGTTTACAGTGTGATAAATAGCTATATCCTCCGCAACATTGATTTCCTGTGACAATCGAATAAATACTATAACAATTAGTATTTGATAAATAATGACGGATAAATATTTTAGGCAGTTTTAGGAATTCTTCGTTCTTTATGCGTTTGCCAGTTCGCTTGAATTCTCCGTTTTGTAATACTTCAAAAACTTTCTTGTGTTCTTCTGTTTCAAAATTTCCGCTTGATATAGCGTGAATATTTTTATAATCTCCGTATAATATTGTCATTATGCTACTACCTCCATCTGTTTATAAAAGTAATTATCATACTTAACAAATACACACTTGCTAAAATCTGGATTGCCAAATGTTACTCTATCGCCATCAATAGCAATTTTTAAATCATTTTCAAGTGATATTCTTTTGAGTCTATCTAATGAATAGATGTTCACTTTTTCAAGTAAATTCTCTATACAATGTTTTGCTTTTTCTTCGCTGAATCCGATACCATTAAATGAATCTTGAATAAGTGTTATATTGCCGTCTTTAATTTCAAATGTAGTAAAATATTCTCCTGCAAGTTCACATTCTCTTGTTATACTATAAATTTTATTATTCATGTTAATGCCTCCTATAATATTAAATTGTTATTAGTTACTGTTTAATACTTATTCATGCACACTATAACGTGTTATATTATTTATAATGTGCATAGTAAATATTAAAAGTAAGGATAATTATAATTATGAATATATTTATCGTCTTTATCCCTATAAGCTTCTCTTGCTTCTTTCTCACTTGAAAAGAATGAATGCTTTTCATTCTCTTTATTAATTAATTTATTAACAAAATTTCTGTTATAATTTCCATTAAGTAATAATTCGGCTGCATTACCTAGTTTATAATGTCTCTCGTATATTGCTCCATAACTTTCTGTTACTTGTGTAATATAGTTTCTATCTCCATAAATCTCTTTTAATAATTTTATTACTTTCCCCTTTGCTTCTGTTGGTGAATACATTGTACCAATATAATCAGTATCAAAAATTGAACCGCAATATTCTTGACCGCTATAATATTCTTTCCATGTAACATTGCAAATTGTATGTCTCATTGTAATTTCTGTGATTTCTTGTTTTAAACCACAATACATGAATTTATGAAGCCTTTTCCTGCTTAATTCTTCTATTCTGAACATTGTCCAGTTTTCGTCATAGTCCTTTGCGGATTCTCCATATAATTCAGGGTCTTTAAAAGTTAATAACCACTTACTTAATTTATCAACTTGATTCCCACCGATTGCATGAGCTAAAAAATTAACCTCATTATTTTCTAGTGTATTTTTCTGTTCATGTTCTGTACAATATTGTTTCCATTCACTAAGACAAACATTTTTCAAAAATGGAAATGTTTCTTTATCTGAATTACTACTTTGAAATACTTCATTCCCTTTATCATCACATATAATAAAAGTAATATCTTCTGATGCCGGATAATCTAATTCTGCATATCCTAGTGGGTCAGAAACAGTATACCAGGTTAAATCATAACTTCTTGCATAATAAGATTTTTGTCCTTCCTGTTTATCTATCGTTTTAAATAATTGCTGACAGTTTCCGTTATCCTCTGAATGAAATTTTACCTTAATGTTATTGTTCATAATAATTTGCCTCCCTTATACTCTTATTAAACTATAATTTACATGATAGTCTTGATTAAAATCTTTTGTATTTTGTACTTTTTTAACTTCCATATTAAGAATATTATCTTCTGTTAATTTTGAATTTTTACCAAGTTGAATTTTATCTCCGTTGTTTATTGCTAATATATTTCCATTTTTTGTGATTACAAATTTACTATTATTTTTGATTACTTCTAATACTTTCATGATTTTATTTCCTTTCTGTTTAATATAATAGGTTATAAAATATCCTATTTATTGGGTTTTATAACCCATTTGTTAGATTATATTAACTCTAACCGGATGTAAATATACGCCCTCTGTCCCATCTGTAAAAACATTTGGAAATACTTTCTTGATGATTTGATATGAACCGTTTAAATCGGCATTAATTAATTTGTTGGTGTTTGACTTAAACAGCCCTCGCTTAATCCGTCTATCTTTATTATAATTAGCTTTTGTTGGTAATTCTCTGTCAAGAAAACTTGTTCCTGATGTATATGATTCTTCTGTCATAATTACTTTGATACCATAGTTTTCGGCTTTATATTGTATCTGTCTAATTAACTTATCATATGGAATATTAACAAAGTTTTGATTTGTTTTCTTTGTCATGCTGCTTTCTTGTTTCCATTCCTTATTAAGCCCTATTACTATTGTATCAATATCATATTGAATACAATAATCAACTATATACTTGCTTGAACAATGCATATAATATGTTATTTTTCTGTTTCGTTTATCTGTTAGTTGCTGTAATTTATTACTCCAGTCTTTGTTATGTTTCTTCTTTAAATCACTTCTCAATAAAGAAAGTTTCTTATTATAATACTGATTCATGGATTTTAATGGTCTGCCATTAATAATAATCGGTTGTTGTCCAATATTATTTGAAATAGTTGCTAGATTGTCAACTCCTAAATCAATACCTATAATATTATTACTGTCTTCTTTAACGTCTGGAACTTCTAAACTGTATAATATGCACATAACATAATCAGAACCACGAGGTACAAAACTAATACGATTTAACTTTTCATTTACTTGTGTTTTAAATAGCTTGTTAAACTGTTTAAATGGTTTAAAACTAAAGTATATATAAGAATCTTCATCAATTCTATATTGTATATTTTTTAATGAATAAGTAAATCTTCCGTTTTTGTCTTTATACTTTGGAAGTTTTGGTCTACCCAAATATTTACTAGGATTTTTCTTCCAATCTTTATTAGATTCAAAGAAAGATTTCCAAACGTCATCAATCGTAAGAGAAATTATTTGACCTGCTTGTGATCCACATAATTTATATGCGTCCTCTTTTTGTAACATTGGATCAAGTTCTTTATACCTTAACCACTTACCATTATTAATAAATTCTTGCCTAACATAGTATGTTGCTAAGTTATATAAATTCTTTGCTCTGAAACAATATTCATCAATTGTTTTATACATTATATGACTCTTTGAAATTACATGGTTTTCTATTCTGCTAACTATCAAGTTTTTCACCTCCTTCCTTTGCTAATTAACAACTAATTAATGAAACTAAATATTATTAATGATGGTCTGTCTTTAAACTTTATAACCGATTCAATCATATCATCAATTTTATTCATTACTATATCAACGATATCATTAAATTTTGTATGTATTTCTTCAAAACTATTACAATCTACAACGTGTAACACTTCACCTTCTTGCCAAAACATAGTATTATCTGTGTTAATTTCTTTATTATCTGTCATCCAATATCCAGTAGAAGTGTTAAGCGTTTCTAATAATTCATTAATTAATTTTTCCATAATATTTACCACCTTTTCATATTTGATTTTAATTAGAAAATGTGATAACATAGTTGTGAGATTTATGTTATTCATATTTCTTACTTGATAGGTGATGATTAACTCTTGCAGGAGCATCACCTATTTTCATTTTTTATTAAGGTCTTGTTGAATTAGTTTGATAATATAATCTTTTATGGTTATATCTTCTGTAGCTACTTTAATCTTGACTTGTTTATACAGTTCTTCATCAACCTTAATATTTATAGCTTTATCAGCCAACTTGACACCTCCTATCTACTCTTATATCTTACTACATAACTACATATATGTCAATGTATTTTTGTAGTTTTATAGATAAAATTTTACGATAGAATAATTGATTTATTTAGTTAATTCTTTTGTGATTAAATAAGTATAATCATTTGTTTCTACTTCGCAATAACCATTGCTACTACTTAATATATTTGCATCAATACCAAAATCACGAAGCATTTCTTCTAATGCATCCGTATCAATAATCATTACTTTTTTACTGCTGATATTTTCTAAAAATTCGCTCATTCTGTTTACTTCCTTTCATATTTGAAATATGTTATTTGTTTATAAGTTGCGATGAAACAAGGATTTTATGGTCTATTTATAATGTATATTCTGCCTTTAATTCGCCGTAAAATGTTTCTATTCCGTCAATAGTTGGTTCTCCGTGATAAAATCCTTTTAATTCAGTACTAACAAGTTTATTTGTTATTTTATCAATGATATCCTCAAATATGACCGTCATATCTCGACTACTTACATATTCGCCATACACAATTTTGATATGTGTTAACTTATCATCATTGTAAGTGATTGACATTTCATTGTGGTCGACTGTTTTCATAGTGTTTATGTCCTTTCTGTTTATACTGTGTTTACTGTTTATTAGTCCATTCTTTAAAGCAATGAAAAACAAAATAGAAATGTTCTCCATAGTCCTCTATTCTATCGCTTGTACGTGTTAAGAAGTTTCCTTTTGCTATATCAACAACCTGATTTTTTAACTTTTTACGTTTCTCAAAATACTTTTCTGTATCGCAAATGCTGTATTTTGTTAATATAATAACCTCATTCAAGTTGTCATAGAATCCGCTTAAATCAAATTCGACTTCTGTTACTCCATCAACTTGTAATAGTTCATTTTGTAACTTTTCTACCATATCTAAAATATTAAATTCCTTGGCAATCTTGTATTCTTTTTCTTTCATACCTTAAAACCTCCTATATTATAATATTTACTTGTTACATTACCATGCTTGCAAGGTTTGAGATTGCTAATCTAATTCTATTTTACACCATTCAGCATTAATATAAAAATATATTGATATACTATTATCTGATTCAAAATCAGCTTGTGAAACTTCTTGACGTGTTTCTAATTCCGCTAGTATATCGTCAATATTATCTTGTAACCATTCAAAATGTAGGTTGAATTTTTCTGCTAATTCTTCAAAGTAAAATATCCAATTACATTCACTTGTTTGTGTTGTACCTTCTGTTATCATAAAATCTACTATTTTCTTAATCATTGTTATAACCTCCATAATTTGAATTTTAAATTGTTTCACGTGAAACGTTTGTTTATTATTACTATTGTTTGAATAAATTCTTAATTTTATCGACATTTAATATAAATTATATATCCATTTTCTTCTCCGTCACATTTTACACCTAAAGAATTAATAAAATGATAACATTCCTTTTGTGTTATCTTAATCATGCCGTTTCCATAGTCTCCAAAATATTCATTTTTCTGTTCATTAAACATTACCTTTTTCATATTCTCATATCCCTCCATCTAAGTTATAATTTTATGTTACTTCAATAAAAATTGAACCGTTCCACTCTTCAAAATCACAGTATTCATAATTTTCCAATCTAATTTCTTTTGGAAATATACAAGCAGTAGTTATAAATATATATACCGTTTTATCATATCCACCATCCCAATTATGAATATGTTCTTTTTCTTCTCTATAAGATAAAACTGTATCATTGCAACAACCACTTGATATAATCACTTCTTTACCTCTATCTAAGAAACTTTTTATATCTGTTATGATGCCTTCTCTAAGATAATCTATCATGTTTATATCTCCCTATAATCAAAACCAAATGTTAGTTCAATTTACTCTCTAATACTTTGATAGTATGATTAATGTCCCATAATCTAGGTTTATCAATACCACATCCATAACGATAATCATTGTTATACATTCCTTCTTTTTCTGTTTTTAATTCTTCGATAGTCATATTATTTATAAATTTTGGCATATAATCCATATTTTATTACCTCTGCTTTCTATTAGTTCAATTCTGTTATCCTATCACCTATGTTACTTTCAATTTGTAAAATATCTTCAATAACTTGACATTGCATTTCCTGAGTAATTACCATATTGAAGAACAATAAATTTGTTTGTGCTTTCTCTATATTACCAGGACTTAATCTGCTAAGTGATGATAACTGCCATTGTTTAATTCTTTCATTGACTGCATTAAGCTGTTTCATTGTTAATTGAATTGTCATAAGATACCCTCCTGTTTCCTATAATGCTAATAACATATGTACAGGTATTTCTATCATTTTCCCGGTGCTAAATCTTACATATGGTCTGTTTTCTGTTAATCTTAATATCATACCTTTTGTTCCCTGTTTTACAATTAATCTACCATTTACTTCAATATCCTTTGTTACTGCTACTTTTGTGAATTTACTCATGTTATCAATCTCCTTTTAAGTGTTAGTTTATTAGTTACAATGTAAATATTCATACTAACAAGTTATAACAATTTATTTTTGCTATTCGTTTTATGCTCCATACTTTCGTGTATATCCTAATCATATTCAGCTATCCTAGATTATTTCAGTTATAACTTATTAGCATTCTATAATTACACTGTGTTGCTATTTGTTTAGTATTATTTATTATAACCACTTGATATCTGATAGAATTTAGTAAGCAGTTATTATATAGAATTGTTTATGATATATGCGATACTTATTGTACGCTGATATCCTTATACTTTCCGATGTATCCCTTTTCATTTATTATGGGTAAGTTGTATAAGTAACTTGTTTCCGTATCTATACGGTAACCAGACTTAAATTTAATTGTCAATGTTCAAGTGCCGTTGTTACATTAAGGACTTATTATAATAGTTACTATGGTTATGTATTGGACTAGTGATAACTAGTTGACTAGTCCTTATGTTAATGCTAGAATGTTATCTAGGAGTTGTTATCTTCTATGTATTCTAAATATTCTTGTTCACTTGCAAACAGTATTGATTGACCGTCAATGTTTGCTAAGTATCCATAAGAAGTATACATAAGGTATCACCTCCTTTTTATGTAATTGTGTTATTCCGTTCAATTTGGTTATGTAAGCCATATCTTTATGACTGTAAGTGATTCCGTCCGCTTGTTGTCTATCCGTCCTTGTTTATTATGTTTGGTTACTACTTCATAACCTAGATAATCCATTGTAAGAATTGCACTTACTAACTCTTTGTTAGAGCCAACTATTTGGATTGTTATTGTTCAAATGTACTTTCCATCATTTCATAAATACATACTGCTTTATCAAATTCTATGTTGCTATAAAACCAACTGCCACATTCTGCTATATCTGGGAATGTACCAACTTTCTGTCTAGTATCCATATCTATTATGGTATATTCTCCATTAAGTGTATTATATTCTACTTTATAATCATGGATTGCAAATGCTTTAATCATGTTGGTTAACTCCTTTCTGATTACATCTTCTTTAACTATCTTTATTATATCACAGTCTATATAGTATTGCAATACTTGTATAATATTATTTGTTATTATTTTGTGATTTTTATGGAAATGGTATCAGGTGATACTCAATATTATGATGATATTAGTACTATATATTGTAGTTATATGTGTGGTCATATACTATATGTAGTGTAGGTATGGTAGATATGAGTATTGAATTGATGATATATTTATACTGGTATGAGATCATTGTTTGATTCTATGATGTGATTCGCTGAGTGAGTGGTCAGTGAAATGTGAATAATGTGGATAACTCGGTGGATAAGTTAGTGGATAGTATGTTGATATATGATATCGGTATCTTTATTGCTATGCTATTGTAACCATTATAGACAAGTGTCAATTATATGAATAGATATTTGTGTCACAAGTGTGAATATTATGTGTCAAGTATGTGCTAGACATTTAAGTTGAATATAATCATATTATTAGTGACTATTTGAGACATAAGTTAGAGAATTAGTGGTTATGTCTTGATATGTCATTTATAGAGTGATTAAATGTGAGATAATGAAAATTTTGTTGCATTTTTCAACACTTTAAAAATCGAACCTCTACTATATCAACTTGATATAGATTATTGTAAAGTTTACTTTCCATTTATCCAATAATTCCATCCAATTCCTTACAATTCAATCAATCCTTGATAAATCATCAATAATATACCGTAATACTATACTATTACAGAATATTATTAGCATATACAGGGGGTATATTTACATTATTTTACCAGTTTCTTACAGAAGAATACGCCCTATCTGTTCTTTCCACACCAAATTACCCATATTTTACGTTGAATCGCTTCGGTAACATCTTCGAGAATCCCTAGTAAAATCAATACATTCATCAATTTTAGCACCATCAATTTCAAAATCTAACATTTTACCACCAGTCCTATCAAACCCTTATAAACACTAGCTTTATCCCACTTTTACCATCAATTTACACCAATATCCAAAAACGCTACAATCCGCATAAACACTGACTTTTCTCCGAACACACCTCATGTTTACCAATTTAGTACCAAAATGAGCATAAATCACCTATTAATATCATCATCACAAATCCCTTACAACACTAGTAAAATCAATACTTTACACCATTTTAACTTAACATCTCACCGAAGTAGGGGTACATTTAACATTAACAAGCCAATCTAATAACCAATATACCACACCATCAAAATAGCATAACACCTATATATTACACCATTGACATAATAATCCATCCATTAAGCAGCATTAACATTAACCATACATAACCAACATTTCTATATCCTATTTCATTGCAATTTTAACCTAAAATGACACCAAATTTCGTTTAAATCATCTCAGACGATATAATCTATACCTATAAGAAGAAAATGTCTTATTTTTCTATACAAGCCCAAAAAATACATAGATGTATTTTATATCTTATACCACATTACAAATCACTCTATTGCAGATCATAAAACTATCTCATACTATTTCATTCATATTCTACCAGTGAGAGATAATTCTAATCCAGATTTCCAGATTCATGATAACCCATCTATCTTAACTGAGATAACTTAACAGGGATAAACAAATTCATTTACCATATATAAGATGCATCATAGAAACTGGTAATCCTTTGTATTTTTCGCATTTATACAGCTCAAATCCAGTCTAAAACACTAAATAGGATAACTAATACCCTTAGACAGAAAAAATCCAAATTTACCCCTTAAAACGTTAATTTTTACAATGATATGCAACTTACCAAATAATGGTAACATCGTATAAGGCTTAAATATACACATAAAATTAAATTTAGGATAGATAACACCTCTAGCACATATAATGGCATTATAAAGAGATATACAAGTTTGTTATAACTATGAGTTATCATAAATATTTTTACTATAATTAAAAGTAATGTTTGGGATTTGGATTGTGGGTGTTTTTCCCACAAGACAAAAAGATTATGAAAGTAATAGAATAAAATTTATTAGTAATAATATTAAACATCTATTGACATGATGTGTTTAATATGTTATTCTATAACTGTAAGGGATAAACTACTATTAAGAAGAAAAATAATTAACCGGATATAACTAACAATAATAAACGTATGTATTATCAAGAAGATATTTAGAGAGGAAATTATTTTATGAAAACAAATTTGTTACATACACAAAATCAAAATAAGGAAACTATGATTAGCTTTGCTAGAAAATTATTTTTGCCACCATGAAATTAGCTTCGCCAACAACTTTAAACGTAATCGATAGAGAAGATATCTTATTCTTTTAGTATATCTTATTCTTTTAGTACTGTGTCCAAATTTTTGCCAAAATCGGGCAACCCCTATCCTCAAAGTTGGAAAGGGGTAAGCCAAAAAACGTAAAAAATTTTCCCACAAGCAATTCCTATCTAATGTAAAGGAGGTGGTTCAAAACGGTATATATTAAGGATAAAATCACATTAGATAACAAGTTAACTGCAAACGAATATTTAGCCTACTTAGGAATGACTATGTTACTTAGGCGAGAAATTTTTATGTATTATGTGAATACTTCT